>Ga0247809_1000006_pt1 | contig 210936 bp, 153 predicted proteins | sample UWRJL104311B1_FD_180951 | JGI IMG/M metagenome (GOLD analysis project Ga0247809, IMG submission 180951) | Plant litter microbial communities from Arlington Agricultural Research Station in Wisconsin, United States - UWRJ-L104-311B-1 | ecosystem: Environmental > Terrestrial > Plant litter >... | reverse complement strand
CCAATATTTCCAAAAAAAAAAAAAAATGATGACACAGATTGTGCCATCATTTTTTGGATTAACTCAATATTTAAAATACCTATTATTTTTTATCAATTTTATAAAGTCGTCCTTCATCAGTAACGGCATATAAAGCTCCGTCGCTTCCCTGTGTTACATCTCTAAACCTTTGATTTTCTTGTGTAAGAAGTCTTTCCTCTCCAATAACTTTGTTGTTATCAATAGCTAATCTTACAATATGTTTACCACTTAATGCTCCAATGAAAAGATTGTTTTCCCATTCCGGTACGCGATTACCTGTGTAAAACGTCATACCGCTTGGAGATATCACAGGGTCCCAGTAATAAACCGGCTGCTCCATGCCTTCTTTTTGCTGAATTCCTTCACCAATTTTCGGTCCATCATATTCAATTCCATAAGTAATAACTGGCCATCCATAATTACTACCGGCTTTTAAACGATTAATTTCATCCCCTCCTTTTGGTCCGTGCTCACTTAACCAAACTTCCCCTGTTACAGGATGTAATGCCAATCCTTGCGGATTTCTATGTCCATACGTATATATTTCCTGCAAAGCTCCAGCCTGGCTAAAAACCGGATTGCCTGATGCTGGCTGTCCATCTTTATTGATTCTTACCACTTTTCCTAAGCTTCCAACAAGAGATTGTGCTAATGGTCGGGTTTCAAGTACAGAACGTTCTCCTGTGCTAATCATCAGGTTCCCATTTTTATCAAAAAGGATACGTCCTCCATAATGCAGCACACTTGAATTTGCAGGACCGCTGGCATAAATCTCACTAACTCCCTCTAATGCCTTGAAATCTGCTGATAATTTTCCTTTGGCAACCGCAGTAACATTTCCACCTGTTACGACCTTAGAAAAAACCCAGTAAATCATGCGATTAGTAGCAAATTCAGGATCCAGGGTTAATCCTAATAATCCTCCCTGATTTAAAGGATTTACAGCAGGAACACCAGTAATAGGAGCACTAATTTCTCCTGATGCCGTAACAATTCTTAAATTTCCACCTTTTTCAGTAACAAGAAGTCTGCCATCAGGAAGCGTTTTTATTCCCCACGGGCTGCTTAAGCCGGTAGTGATCACTTTGCCTTCATAGGCTGTATTTGTCTGTAAACCACTGATACGTGTCTGTCCTGTAAAGGCTGGTTTATAACTTGTATTTGGTGAAGTCGTTTCAACAGGTGATGTAACTGTTCCTGGATCCGCAACTGTATCTTTATCATTTGAGCAGCTAAACAAAGTAAATACTGCGCTCGAAAAAATCGAAATGTAGGTTATATTTTTCATCGTATTAGAATATTAAATTATCTGTTTCATTGTTGAAACAAATTTCATAAATAACGATAAGAAAATTTTACATAATTTTAACTTAAATTTATACAATTAAAAGTTAAAGAATATTTGTAGTGATTTGCTTTTCAGCTTAATAGAAGTAATAATAATTTAGTTGGCCTCTAATTTGAGTTTCTTGATATCTTTAAGAATAATCTTTTTTCCTTTTAACTCAATGAGTCCTGATTTATTAAAATCGGATAAAAGTCGGATACAGCTTTCGGTGGCGGTTCCAATCATTCCGGCAATTTCTTCTCTGGAAAGCTGAACATTTAATGATTTATCCTCATTAGTTCCAAAGGTATCATGCAGGTATATCAAGGTTTCTGCCAGTCTTTCTTTTACAGTTTTCTGAGCCATATCGACCATGTGATCGTCCGATTTTTTCAAATCCTCACAAACAGATTGCATCAGATTCATCGAAAACTGATTGTTATTATTAAAGAAATGTATGATTTCAGATTTCGGAATAAAACAAACTTCCATATCGGCTACCGCTTTTGCCGATAAATTGGCGGGTTCATTGCTGATCATCGAACGCTGACCTAATAATTCACCTGACTTCACCAGTTTTACAATCTGGTCTTTTCCGTTGGCACTTAATTTGGAAAGTTTACCAATACCATCTTTTACACAGAAAACGCCATTGGTAACTTCGCCTTCTTCGAAAATGGCTTCGCCTTTTTTGATGGTATGTGTCGTTTTACTATTCGCCAATTGTATAACTTCCTCTTTATTAAGTGCTTTTAGCGAACTAAGCTGCCTTACAATACATTGGTCACATTTGTTCATAGTAAAATTCTTTGCTGCAAAATTAAGTATAATTTCGAGGTGATACATCTAATGTTAATTGAAAATCATAGAAAATAATCTTTCTGAATAGTAAATCGTGTTAATCCTTTTGACTTTACGACTTTAAAACTTTTGACTTTATGACTTAATTTTTTTTGACTTCCTTATGATAAATATCATATTTATAACCTTTTGCTATGCTAACCTTTGTAGTGTAAAAAAGCAAAGTTATGAGCGGGCAAAGTTGTTTTCATTGCGGATTAACCATTCCGGAAAACGAAATAATTTATTTTGATCAAAAAGAGTTTTGCTGTAACGGCTGTAAAACGGTTTATGAAATTTTCAGCCTTCACAATCTAACTTCTTACTACGATTTTGAAAAATCACCCGGAGCCACTCCACAGGATATTCAGGGTAAATATGATTTTTTAGACAATGAATCTATTCTTTCTAAATTACTGGAGTTTCAGGAAGGCAACACGGCTATTGTTTCTTTAAATATTCCACACATTCATTGTAGTTCCTGCATTTGGATTTTAGAAAATCTGAATAAAATCCAAAACGGAATCAGTACTTCGCAAGTTAATTTTCCGGAAAAGAAAGTTCGAATCACATTCGATTCGGATTCCATTTCACTTAAAGAAATTGTCTATTTATTGAGTTCTATTGGTTACGAACCTTACATTAGTTTAGAAAACTACGAAACTGGCAAAAGCAATATCGACAGAAGCCTGACGTATAAATTAGGAGTTGCTTTTTTCTGTTTTGGAAATATTATGCTGTTGTCTTTCCCGGAATATTTCGAAATCAAGGAATTCTGGCTGGACAATTACAAACCGTTTTTCAGGTTTTTGATTTTTATTTTGGCATTGCCGAGCTTCCTGTATTCCGCAAGTGGATATTATATTTCTGCGTATCACAGTATCAAAACCCGAATGTTAAACATTGATATTCCGATTGCATTGGGAATTATCGTAATGTTTATCCGAAGCACTTATGATATGGTAATGGATCACGGACCGGGCTTTTTTGATAGTTTGGCGAGTCTGGTTTTCTTTATGCTTTTGGGGAAAATGTTCCAGACCAAAACCTATAGTTTTTTAAGTTTTGAACGCGATTTCAAATCCTATTTTCCTATTGCCGTTACCCGAATCAATACCGATTCATCTGAAGAAAGTATTCCGGTTTATGACATCGAAAAAGGGAATCGATTGTTGATTCGCAATCAGGAATTGATTCCCGTTGATGGTATTTTAATTAGTGAAAAAGCCGAAATTGATTATAGTTTCGTAACCGGAGAAGCTGTTCCGATCACTAAAAAATCAGGCGATAAAGTTTTTGCCGGAGGAAAACAAATCGGGAAAGTAATCGAAATGGAAGTTTTACATTCCGTTTCACAAAGTTATCTGACGCAATTGTGGAGCAATGAAATTTTTCAGAAAAAAGTATTGCAAAAACACAAAACCATTACGGATGCAATAAGTCGGTATTTCACCCCAATTTTACTGCTGATTGCATTTGCTGGTTTTGGTTATTGGATTTTTATTGATGCTAATACTGCTTTCAATGTTTTCACAGCAGTATTGATTGTTGCTTGTCCCTGTGCATTGGCATTGACGGCTCCGTTTACTTTCGGGAACATTTTAAGAATTCTCGGCAAACAGAAATTGTACCTGAAAAATGCTTTGGTCATTGAACAATTAGCAAAAGTGGATACCATTGTTTTTGATAAAACAGGAACGATTACAACCAATAAAAAGTCCAATATTTTATATGAAGGAAATTCAATTTCGGATGAAAATAATATCCTTATAAAAAATATCCTTCGGGCTTCCAATCATCCTTTAAGCCGAATGTTATATGATTTTTTGCCTGAAACCAAGAAGATTAAAATCGATGATTTTCAGGAAATAACTGGCAAAGGAATTCAGGGTAGCATTGATAATAAAACTGTGGAAATGGGTTCTGCAACATTTGTTGATGCGCCAGTTTTAGAAACTTTAGAAGCGGAAAAAACAGCACTTCACATTAAAATTGATGGTCTTTATTACGGCAAATTCATTTTTGAAAACCAGTACCGAAAAGGACTCGAAAAGCTGTTTGTAGATTTAAGCCAAAACTATCAAATCAAAGTGCTTTCAGGAGATAACGATGGTGAAAGAAGGAATCTAGAAACTATCTTGCCTAAAAACACTGAACTGATTTTCAATCAAAAACCGGAGCAAAAACTCGATTACATCAAAACATTACAGGAAAAAGGACACAACGTAATGATGGTCGGCGATGGACTAAACGATGCAGGAGCTTTGGCACAAAGCAATATCGGAATTTCAATTTCAGAAAATGTGAATGTGTTTTCTCCCGCCTGTGATGCTATTCTGGATGCCAGTGAATTCTCCCGTTTGGATTATTTTCTGAAGTTATCTCAAAAATCCATCCTTATAATCAAGATGAGTTTTGTGCTTTCACTGCTGTATAATGTTGTCGGTTTGGGTTTCGCTGTTACCGGAAATTTATTGCCTCTGGTAGCCGCTATCATTATGCCTTTGAGCACTATCACCATTGTGAGTTTTGTAACGCTGATGAGTAATTTTTATGCGAATCAAAAATAAATCAGGATGTCGTCCTACTATGATAATTATCATATTTTATGAATCCCCAACAAACTAATTTTGCCTATATAAATCAAGAATATGAGTGTCATTTACCTGTTGATTTCAGTCAGTATCTGCGTAGCAATCGGCTTTTTTATTGCTTTTATAATCGCAGTCAAATCGGGGCAATATGATGATGATTACACGCCGTCCGTCAGAATGCTTTTTGATGACGAAACCAAAATAACGACCAAAAATAACCAATCTAAAACCGAAGAAAAACAAGAATAATTATGGAAATGCAACAGTTTTATTACGACAACAAAATTGTAAAGAAATTCATTTACGCTACCATTCTTTTTGGGGTAGTCGGAATGTTAGTCGGGCTAACCCTGGCGGTAATGTACCTTTTTCCCAACATCACCGATGGAATATCGTGGCTAAGTTACGGAAGGCTAAGACCTTTACATACGAATGCGGTAATTTTTGCCTTTGTGGGAAATGCCTTTTTTGCCGGAATGTATTACTCTTTACAGCGATTGCTCAAAGCCAGAATGTTTAGTGACTTTTTAAGCAATGTCCACTTTTGGGGCTGGCAGTTGATTATTTTGGCAGCAGCCATCACGCTTCCTTTGGGATATACTTCCTCAAAAGAATACGCTGAATTAGAATGGCCAATTGATATCGCCATTGCATTGATTTGGGTCGTAATGGGAATCAATATGATTGGTACGATGTTACGCAGAAGAGAGCGCCATTTGTATGTTGCCATCTGGTTTTACCTTGCTACGTTTGTTACGGTTGCCGTTTTGCATATTTTCAATAATATCGAAATTCCGGTTTCACTCTGGAAAAGCTACTCTGTTTACGCTGGTGTTCAGGATGCTTTGGTGCAATGGTGGTATGGGCACAACGCAGTGGCATTTTTCCTGACCACGCCGTTTTTAGGACTGATGTATTATTTTGTTCCCAAAGTAGCTAATCGCCCGGTGTATTCGTATCGTTTGTCAATCATACACTTTTGGTCTTTGATTTTTATCTACATCTGGGCGGGACCGCACCATTTATTGTATTCGGCTTTGCCCAACTGGGCTCAGAATTTAGGAGTTGCTTTTTCGGTTATGTTACTTGCACCTTCTTGGGGAGGAATGATAAACGGACTCTTAACGTTGAGAGGTGCCTGGGATAAAGTGCGTGAAGAACCGGTTCTGAAATTTTTCGTAGTAGCCATTACAGGTTACGGAATGGCGACTTTTGAAGGCCCGATGCTTTCCCTGAAAAACGTAAACGCCATAGCACATTATACCGATTGGATCGTTGCTCACGTACACGTAGGAGCTTTGGCCTGGAACGGATTTATGTCTTTTGGTATTATTTACTGGCTGATTCCACGAATGACCAAAAGCAAATTATTCTCTAATAAATTAGCCAATTTCCATTTCTGGATTGGGACTTTAGGAATCATTTTATACACCGTTCCAATGTATGTGGCAGGTTTTTTACAAGCCTCAATGTGGAAACAATTCAATCCGGACGGAACTTTAACCTATGGGAATTTCCTGGAAACCGTTACGCAAATTATGCCAATGTACTGGATGAGAGCGATTGGCGGAACAATGTACCTGATCGGAATGTTTGTTTTGGTTTATAACATCATTATGACCATCCGATTAGGAAATAAAATCGAAGACGAACTGGCTCAGGCTCCTGCTTTGCAAACCATTAAAAGCAGTAGAATCAGCGGAGAAAAATTCCATAGCTGGTTAGAAAGAAAACCAATTCAATTGACCATTTTGGCTACAGTAGCGATTTTGATTGGCGGTATCATACAAATTGTACCCACGATTATGGTGAAATCCAATATTCCAACCATTGCGAGTGTAAAACCTTATACACCTTTAGAATTGGAAGGTCGTGATTTATATATCCGTGAAGGTTGTGTGGGCTGTCATTCGCAATCTGTCCGACCATTTAGAAGTGAAGTCGAACGTTACGGACCACAGGCAAAAGCAGGCGAATTTGTTTATGACCATCCCTTTCTTTGGGGATCAAAACGTACGGGTCCCGATTTGCAAAGGGTTGGTGGAAAATACAACGACAACTGGCATTTCAATCATATGTGGAATCCACAAAGTACTTCTGCCGGATCGATTATGCCGGGTTATAAATGGCTTTTTGATAATGAAGCAATGGATATTTCATTGACCAAAAGGAAGATGGAAGCGATGGTTTCATTAGGTGTTCCGTATTCGGATGCTGAAGTTGCCAATGGATTGAAGGACTTGAGAAAACAAGCTATTTCAATAGAAAACAGTCTGAAAAATGATCCTGATTTTGTAAAAAGTTATGAAGAAAGCAAAAAAAGAGCATTGGCCAAAGGAGAAAAATTTGTTCCAATGAACGAAAGGGAAATTGTAGCTCTGATTGCTTACATCCAAAGGCTTGGAATCGATATAAAAGTAAAAGAAACTTCTAAATAACAGCATTTATGTTTGAACAAATAAAACACAATATGGAAACGATTTCGGGTATAGAAATTTACCCGATTCTTTCACTTCTGATTTTCTTTTTCTTTTTCGTTGGATTAGGGTTTTGGGTCTTCTCTTATAAAAAAGATAAAATTCAGGAAATGAGTGAAATTCCATTAAACGACAATTCAATTTTATAATTTCAAAAGATAAATAGAATGAAAAAATTACTTCCAGTATTTGTATATCTAAGAGTACCGCTGGTTTTTCTGACCGTTTTTGGTTTGGTGGAATATTGTATCGATTCAGGCGATCGTCCTGCGTTTATCAAATTTCCGATGGTGTTTTTATTTTTAGTTGTATTTCTGTTTGTTTTGATTGCCATCGAAATTACGCTGAAAGCCGTAAATCGGGTGATGTATCAGTTGATGACTCCTGAAGAAAAAGCCAAAAAAGAATATGAAGACAGTCTGGCTTTAAATGAAAAGGATTGGTACAAAAATCTGATGCACAAACTGACCAAAACGGAACCAATAGAAAGAGAAGGCGATTTGCTGATGGACCACGATTATGACGGAATCAAGGAATTGGATAACAATTTACCGCCCTGGTGGCTGTATTTATTCTACATCGGAATCTTTTTTGGGATAATTTACTTTGCTTATTATGAAGTTTTTGGAGGTGAAAATCAGGAAACGGAATTGAAAATAGAAATGGCTCAGGCCAAAATTGATGTAGAAGAATACCTGAAAACCGCTCCCGATTTGATGGATGAAAAAACGGTGGTTTTGGTTACCGATGAACCAAGTTTAGCTGAAGGAAAAAACATTTTCACAACAAATTGTGCCGCTTGTCACAGAGCTGATGGCGGTGGACAAATTGGTCCCAACTTAACAGACAATCATTGGATTTTGGGTGGCGGAATTAAAAATTTATTCCACACCATAACCAACGGTGGACGTGACGGAAAAGGAATGATTTCCTGGAAAGGAACTTTAAAACCCAAGGAAATTCAGAAAGTAGCCAGTTATATTTTGTCTTTGCAAGGCACTAATCCAAAGGACGCTAAAGAAGCGGAAGGAGAAATTTGGGCAGAGGAAATAGTCAATAATCCCGCAGATAGTACAGCCGTTAAAAAATAAAAAATTATGTCAAATTTACCAGACGAAGCTTTTAGAGATACCATCGGAACCGTTGATGAAAGTGGTAAACGGAAATTTATTTTTCCCAAAAAACCGTCTGGTAAATTTTATGAATACCGAAAATGGGTAAGCTATTTTCTGCTGGCCATTTTAATTGCGAATCCGTTCATCAAAGTAAACGGAAACCAGTTTATGATGTTCAATATTCTGGAACGCCGGTTCAATATTTTTGGTTTTCCGTTCTGGCCTCAGGATTTGTATCTGTTCGTGATTTCGATGTTGGTTGGAGTTGTATTTGTGATTTTATTTACGGTAGTCTTTGGAAGGATTTTTTGTGGCTGGATTTGTCCGCAGACCATTTTTCTGGAGATGGTTTTCCGCCGAATCGAATATTGGATTGATGGCGATCGCGGCGCACAAACCCGATTAGCCAAACAGGAATGGAATGCCGATAAAATTAGAAAAAGACTCTTAAAATGGTTTCTCTTTTTCCTGATTTCTTTTGGAATTGCGAATGTTTTTCTGGCCTATTTGGTAGGAAGCGATACGCTTTTTTTGATGGTCGAACAAGGACCAATACACCAGGCGAGTAATTTTATTGCGCTTCTCATTTTTACAGCAGTTTTCTATTTTGTATTTGTGTCTTTTCGGGAGCAGGTTTGTATTATCGCTTGTCCGTACGGAAGATTGCAAGGGGTACTTTTAGACAACAAATCGATTAATGTCGCCTATGATTTTGTGCGTGGCGAAAAGGAAGTTGGAAGAGCGAAATTCAACAAAAAAGAAGACAGAACCCTAACCGGAAAAGGAGATTGTATCGATTGCCATCAATGCGTACACGTTTGTCCAATGGGAATTGACATCAGAAACGGAACGCAACTCGAATGTACCAATTGCACCGCCTGTATTGATGAATGCGATACGATTATGGAAAGTGTCGGTTTGCCAAAAGGACTAATTCGCTATGCATCGGAAGATGAAATCGAGAAAAAAGCGCCTTTTAAATTCACAGCCAGAATGAAAGGCTACACCACAGTCTTACTGATTTTAATGAGCATTTTTATCGGAATGTTATTTCTAAGAACTGATGTAGAAGCCATTATTCTACGCTTGCCAGGACAGCTTTTTCAGCACAAAGGCGAAAAAATAAGTAATGTGTACACCTATAAAATCGTCAATAAAACGATGAAAGACTACAATGATATTCATTTTGAACTACTCGATCAGAAAGGGCAAATTAGAAACGTTGGCAACACGCATTTTACAATTAAAAAAGAAGGTATTTCACAGGGAACTTTGTTTATAGAAATTGATGAAGTGCTGTTGGAAAGCGATAAAACCAAAGTCAAAATTGGGGTTTATAACGGGAATGAATTGCTCGAAGCCACTACGACCAACTTTTTAGGACCAAGAAGTTTCAATTAAATAATAAAACGTGTGTTTGATATAATTTTAAACACATAGACACATAGAGTTAATTTGATAAAAGAGATAATCAAAAGAAACTAGTTTCTATCACATAGCCTAATGTGTATTTATGGGAGTGAAACGTCTTTTAAAGTTGCTAAAATCTATGTTTCTATGTGTTTAAATAACTATACTCAATACATTTAATAACAATATTATGAAAATCAACTGGGGAACAGGAATAGTCATTGCTTTTGGGTTGTTTATGACCTTTATTTTATATTTTGTTTTTGAAGTACAATCCAACAGCAAGTATGATAATGATTTGGTCGTAGAAGAATATTACAAACACGATTTGCATTTTCAGGACGAAATGAAACGCATTCAGAATGCACACGATTTACAACAAAAACCGACTGTTGCATTTATTTCAGAAGGAGTGAAAGTTGTTTTTCCTGCGACTTTCGAAGCTGATAAAATAAAAGGAAATGTATTGTTGTACCGTGCTTCCAATAAAAAGTTTGATTTCAACACGCCGATTGCTTTGAATAATTTCGCTTTGTTAATTCCAAAAAACAAACTCATCAAAGGACAATGGAATGTGAATATGGAATGGCAATACGAAGGGAAAAAATACCTGACCAAAGAGGTGATTTATGTAAATTAAAAATAGATGCAGTTAAACTGATTTCTAAGTTATTTTTAGTTTTTGAATCTGCATAATCAGCAAAATCTGCGAGCCTAAATTTTCACGCAGATTTAGCAGATTCAGCAGATTTTTAAATCCTTTTAGTCAATAAATCTGTTGTTAAAAAATTAAAATAAAATGCTATACACTGCTTTTATATTGGGTCTAATCAGTAGTTTTCACTGCATCGGAATGTGCGGTCCAATCGCTATGATGTTGCCGGTTGACAGACAGAACGAAACGAAAAAAGCGATTCAAATCATAACCTATCATTTAGGACGATTGACTGCTTATGCTTCTATCGGCTTCATTTTTGGATTGCTGGGAAAAGGATTTTTTCTCGCAGGAATGCAACAAAAAATGTCTATTTTTATTGGAGTGATAATGATTCTGATTGTACTGATTCCGGAGAAAGCTTTCTCAAAATACAATTTCTCCAAACCCGTTTACAAAATCATTTCAAACATCAAATCCAATCTAGGAAAACAATTCAGAAATAAAAGTTATAAATCGCTTTTTACCATTGGTTTACTCAATGGTTTTCTGCCTTGCGGAATGGTTTATGTCGCTTTATTTGGTGCTATTGCTATGCAAAGTGCGAGCTTAGGAATTTTGTATATGATTTTATTTGGATTGGGAACGGTGCCTTTAATGACTGGAGTTGTGTATGTTAATGCAATGCTACAACTGCCTTTTCGAAATAAAATTCAAAAGGCAATTCCGTATGTAGCGGTGATTATTGGGATTTTATTTATTCTAAGAGGTTTGGGATTGGGGATTCCTTATATTTCTCCATCAAATATGAGTTTGTTTGTGCAGGGAACTCCTAATTGTCATTAATGGAAGATAGTGTGATTAGTGAATGTGATAAAATATTTTAGCTAACGTTTCGGGTATTGGCAAAGGCAGGGCAATCGAAGTACTACCGTTCGGCTAAAGTACAAAAGTTTGATAGAAGCACAAAAGCTGAAGTTTGCACTTCAGCCTGCTTTTGCCAATACCTTGTTAGCGGATTCCCTTCTTTTCGCTATCTTTTATTTCAAGTTTGTTCTAAAAAAACTTTCTATTTTGTCAAACGGAATTACATCAATTTTGTCATAAAAATCTATGTGAACGGCATTTGGAACAATCATTAATTCTTTCGGTTCGTTTGCGGTTTCAAAAGCGGTTTCACTAAAATATCTTGAATGTGCTTTTTCGCCTGCAATAATCAAAATCGGTCGTGGCGAAATTTCTTTGATGTACGTTAAAATAGGCATATTCATAAATGAAAGAGCATTTGTTGCTGTCCAGGAATTTCCTGAATTTACAGAACGTTCGTGATACCCTCTTGACGTGCGATAATAATCGTAATATTCTTTTACAAATTGTGGCTCATCGCCTTTCAAGGCTCTATTGTATTCTGGTCCATAAGCAAACGTTCCTGCTTCTGCATCTTTCCAGCGTTGCTCGCCTAATTGTTCTAAAGTTTTTGTGCGCTGTTCCAATGTTACCGCATCATTATAACCTTTAGACATCACTCTTGTCATGTCGTACATCGTGGACGCTGCAACCGCTTTTATGCGTTTGTCAACCGCAGTTGCGTTTAAGGCAAATCCTCCAAATCCGCATATGCCAATGATGCCAATTTTTTCCCTGTCCACATTTTTTTGCAATCCTAAAAAATCAACTGCTGCACTAAAATCTTCAGTATTAATTTCTGGCGATGCCAAATTTCTTGGTTCGCCACTACTTTCACCCGTGTACGATGGGTCAAATGCTACAACTGCAAAACCACGTTCTGCCATTTGGTTGGCGTATAAACCTGATGATTGTTCTTTTACCGCTCCGAATGGTCCGCTGATTGCTAATGCTAATATTTTTTCGTTTCCAGTATTTTTTGGAAGATACAAATCGCCTGAAAGTGTTATTCCATAACGGTTCTTGAAAGATACTTTTTGACGTGTTACTTTATCACTTAATTTAAAAGTATAATGTTCTGTATTTTCTGTTTTTGTCATTTTCTTTGAATTTTTATTTTGTGCAAATGATTGTCCGATGGTCATCAGAAATGCGAATGCTATGATTGCTAATTTTTTCATCTTATTTTTCATTTAAATTTTATTTAATTATTCAAATTTCACCATTACATTACCATTGCCCAGTGCCGTTGCAATAACTGTTGGATTGTCAATGTAACCAAGCTTTGTATAGCTGTATGAGGTGTTGAAATTTTTGTAAAACAACACCAATGTAGTATTTCCGTAAAGCGTTAAATCTCCTACTTTTATATCACCACCAATTGAAGCGTTTGTTGGAAGTGGATTGGGCAAGTCGAAGTACTTTTCGTTGTTATTTAATTCCGTCATATTGATTGTAAGTGGAAACATTGCTTTGAACGCATTTGCACTCGGATTATCATACAAGGTTGCAGTAAAAACTTCTGTACCAATTGTAATTTTCATTTTACTGGTTGAAGGGTTATTATTCTTAGTGCCATTATTTTGGATTGGATTTGTGTCATCATCTTTGCTGCAAGCAAACAGGGAAATGCAAGCAAAACACATTAATATTGTTATTCCTATTTTCATTTTATATTGATTGAATTTCTTTAATAATTTTTGCAGGAGTTCCACCCACAACTACATTGTCAGGCACATCTTTTGAAACTACAGAACCTGCCGCCACAACTGCGTTTTCGCCAATGGTTACGCCCTGTAAAATGGTTGCATTTGCACCAATCCACGCATTTTTTTTGATGTGAATAGGCTTTGGAATTAGCGATTGTCTTTCTGTAGGATTTAGCGGATGACTTTCGGTAAGCAAACTAACTTTCGGGGCAATCTGTACATTGTCCTCAATGGTTATACTGCCTAAATCTAAAAACACACAATCGAAATTGATGAATACATTTTTACCGATTTTGGTGTGCTTACCGTAATTGATGTGTAAAGGCGTAAAAACCGTAACACTTTCGTGAATTTCCGTTGCGGTAATTTCACTCAATAATTGCCTGATTTCGTTCGGGTTTGCGGTGTTGTTCATCTTTAGCAACAATGCTTTTGTAGCAAAAGAAGCTTCACGCATTTTGTATGCCTCAACATCGTTAGAAGAAATGGTTTCTCTGTTTCGTAGTCTTTCAAAAATATCTGTTACCTGCATTGCTTTTAAATTAATACTACAAAGTTAAAAGCATTTTAAAGGTGTTTTGTTACATTTATAACGCAATTAATGTCAAATATTACCTATTTTTGTCAAGTGGGATATTAATTTTAATTATTATGGAAGAAAATCAAAAAGTATTCTTGTTTAAAACGGCCTCAATTGCTCAATTTCCCGAAGATTTTCAAACTCGATTTCATACGCATATTTATTGCCAAAGTGGAACGGTAAAATTTAGTTTCAATGGTCGGCAATTTCATTGCAAAAAAGGAGAATTTATTTTTTGGTTGGCTGGACTTTCTATTACTGACTTGTCTTTTTCATCCAATTTTAAAGCAACAATGTTGTTTGTGGAAAAGGATTTATTGACCAAAAATTTGCCGAGTGCAAATGCGAGTATTGACAGTTACATTCATTCCAAAGAAAATCCAATTTTGCATCCTGAAAAGGACGACAAAGAAAAGATTTTAAAAAATTTTCAATTGTTGTATGATAAATCACAAGAAACTAACCACCGATTTTATGAGGAAATGTTGAAACTCCAAATGCAAATTTTCTTGTTGGAAATGTGGCACATTTTTGAAGATGAACTCAACAGAAAAAAACGAAGTTTGCAAAGCGGAACATTTTACGAACGATTTTTACAATTGGTTCAGCAACATTGTATGAAAGAGCGGCAAGTTCGATTTTACAGCGATAAGCTGAATATTACACCGAAGTATCTCAATTATATTTGCAAAGTAAATACTCGAATAACCGCTTCTGAATGGATACAGCGTTATGCCAAAGAACGAATAATCCTTCTTTTGCAAAACAAAGACCTAAACATTTCTGAAATTGCTGATGAAATGGACTTTTCAAGTCGTTCGTTCTTTACGAGGTATGTGAAAAAACTTTTGGGGGTAAGTCCGAGTGAGTTTAGAAATAGGGTGAAATAGTTGGCTATTGTTGGTTCTGCTGTCTGTCTATCAAGGTTTCCGCTACCTTGTATATACTCGCTATAAAGCCATAATCTACCAATTTGTATAATAAGAAATTTTACTTCTTTTTATATTTTCCAAATATAATCTTTTTCGTTCTGAATTATCCTTTCGATATAAACACCTGTATCAAAACCTGTTTCTCAGCTTCAAGCAGTTTTGTAATTTCTTTGCAAACCCCAATTTAGTCAGCTTTCAGTTTAAATAATTTTAAACCGTCATTGAAAAAAGATTCGTTTCTGGTGATTTTCTTTTCAAATGCAAATCAAAAGCCATACAAATATTGCGTACAAATGGCTTTCCGGCTTCTGTAATTCTGATTTTATTGGCTTCAATCACAATCAGGTTGTCGTTTTCCATTTCTTTTAATTCCGATAAAACAGCCGGAATTTCATCAAAATATAAGTCTTCATGATTCCATGAAGTTTCAAACTGACAGGTCAAATTCAAAATGTGTTTTCGGATAATTAAATCTTCTTCATCCAGAATATGCCCTTTTGCAACAGGCAATTTATCCCATTCCAATATCTGATAATAATCTTCCAGACTCTTGGTGTTTTGGGCAAAACTATACCAGCTGTCACTGATAGAAGAAACGCCCAGTCCAATCATCAATTGTGTTTTCGAAGCGCTATAGCCCATAAAATTCCGGTGTAATTCCTGATTTTGACTGGCTTTATACAAACTATCAGAAGCCAAAGCAAAATGATCCATTCCAATTTCGTGATAGCCGTTTTTAGAAAGCAATTGTTTTCCAATTTCATATAATTTTCTCTTTTCGGCATCTTTTGGTAGATCTTCATCATTGAATCCGCGCTGTCCGTTTCCTTTGATCCAGGGCGTATGCGCATAGCTGTAAAACGCCAGGCGATCCGGTTTTAAGGAGTTTGTTTTTTCGATAGTATCCACAACATCTTCAATGGTTTGAAAAGGCAATCCAAAAATAATATCGTGTCCGATAGAAGTATAACCAATTTCTTTTGCCCAAAAAGTCACTTTCGCCACATTGTGAAACGGCTGAATTCGGTGAATGGCTTTCTGTACTTTTTCGGCATAATCCTGAACGCCAAAACTCACGCGTCGAAAACCTAAATCATATAATTTTTGAAGCTGTTCGTAAGTGGTATTGTTGGGATGTCCTTCAAAACTAAACTCGTAGTTTTCGGCTTTATTGGCATACGAAAAAATACCATTGATAAGCTGCTCGAGATTGTTTTTCGAGAAAAAGGTTGGCGTTCCTCCGCCCAAATGAATTTCTTTGATATTCGGTCTCTCAGAAAATAAATTACAATACAAACTCCATTCTTTGAGCAATGCTTTGATATAGGTTTCTTCAACCGAATGGTTTTTGGTAATCCGTTTGTTGCATCCGCAAAAAGTGCACATACTTTCGCAAAAAGGCAGGTGAATGTAGAGACTGATTCCGTTTTTTGAATTGCTTTCTTCGAAGGATTGCTGGAAAGTAGCCATCCATTTTTCGGTTGTAAAATTACTTTCATTCCAATAAGGGACCGTTGGATAACTGGTGTATCTCGGCCCCGGAACATTATACTTTTGAATTAAAGAAGTTGACATAATCGTAATTTTAAATTAGAATAGAAGACGAAATGACTAATTGGATTCAGTCGGAATTTCAATATAGGCAATCTGTTGTTCGTAATAACACAGCTCATCCTGTAACACATTTTTATCCGATTCAAAAAAAGTGGTTTGCTCAAAAGTTGCGTTGTAATAGGCAATTCCTTCTAATAAATTGGCTTTAAAAGTCTGCCATTTTTTGATGTGCTTTTTGGTGACTTCGATCGTTTTTTCGATTTCTTCTTTCAGATAATCTGCATAAAGCTGTAATTCTTTGATGAACATATTCGGTCGATACCCGTCAGCCAAAACCGATTCGTAACCGTTGATGTGTCTTATCATTTCATTCAAAGAAACTTCTTTGTCAAAATAAGCCAGATTAGGTCCCGGGCAAACGACAACGCCTTGTTTTTCGCCTTTTATTTCAATATCATTTTCCAGATAAGCGGTGTTTGCCAATCCAACACACAAACAGGATTTTACCGTAATTTCGGCTTCTTTTTCTTTCCATTTTGCCAACGAAATAGTTCCTTTTTGGGTTTCTAATTCCTGTAATTTCAGCTGTTGGTATTTTCTGGAAGCGGTACAAATTCCTTCTTTTGCATAATCGGTATTCAAAGCCAAAAGCTTTTTGGGACACGAACTTCCGGCTTTGTTTTTTGTAATACGCTGGTTTTTTATGAACTCGTTTGTTGTTCCTTTTATAGCGTTAAATGGAACTCCCAAAGGCGAAATGTTACTGCGGTAAAAATCTTTTTCGGAAGCATTCATAAGCAATTTTCTGGTGGCTTCATCTGTAGAAGTCGCTTCCGGAACTAATAAAAAAGGCGAACCCCAACCTACGGCATCAACAGCATAATTTTGCAATAAAAACTGATGTTCTTCAGCAGTTCCAACACCGCCCTGAACGGTGATTTTCAAATGCAATGGCTGATTAGGAATTGGAATTCCCTTTTGAGTAAAAGCAGTTGTCATCAATTGATGGGCGGATGCAATCAGTTCTTCTTTTCGTAATTTGAACTCTTCCATAATCGGACCTAATAAAAGTCCGTCGGTTGCAAAAGCATGTCCTCCGCAATTCAATCCGGATTCTATTCGGTATTCGGAAACCCAGATTCCTTTCTTGGCTAAATAATTTCCCTGAATCATAGCCGAACGAAAGTCACTTACTTTAAGAATTATTTTCTTTTTCAAGAGTCCATTCTCATCCGGAAAGAAATCTTTGAATTCAGAAATATAATTGTAAAGCGAAGGATTCATTCCCGCCGAAAGGACCAATGAAGAATTGAGATCGCTTTCCGCAAAACCACGTAAAGCAGCATGTGCATCATTAAAAGCTGATGGCAATGCTTCTCCTTTTTTGTAATTGGTCTTATCAATCTTGGTCATAATGTTCACATCAATCGCACCGGGATTCCAATGCTGGCTGATGTAATTTTTTATGGTTTCAAATGAATCTGCATTTTTAGCAATTATCGCAGCAAACTCTTTTTTGACAGCTGATTTTTGGGGTAATGTGTCCAAAAACTTCAAAAGAGATTGTTTGTTTTCTGCAATTTCGGTACAGAAATTTTGGTATTTATTCTGCACTATTTTGCTCACCAGATTCAGATAGGATTTGGTTCTCTCTGCCCTGTAATCATAAATTTTAGTTGTAATTTCATTATAGTTAAAATGGAACTTTTTGCTGTAAAAAGCATTCATTTTTTCCATCAACTCATCGTCAATAATAGAAATTACGGAGTTTATTCCCAAATGCGCCACACGAATTGGGCTGTCTATTGTATAGGCTAATCCCATAACGGGGATATAAAAATCCTGAAGCTGTTCTGTTTTCATTGTACTAAATTTTCAAGTACAAATGTTTGAAATATTGGTTTCAAATAATATGATAAATGTCATGATCAAATGAAATCTGAACTGTAGAACAAATAAAGTTTTTTTTACCAAGGTAATTACATTCTTACAAAAGCGCTATTTTCTGTTTTATGGATGTTTTTGTGGACAGGTTAATTTCATTTATACAATAATTATTTTATATTTAGTCCTTACAAAAAATAGATATAAGTCGTCATTTCTGGCTTTATTTAAAATAGCAAAACTGCTATGTTTGTTGGTTAATGTTCAATTTATATGATTAAAAATGAATACACGCGTTTACAATCTTTTACTGGCTGATGACGATGATGATGACTGTGATTTTTTTAAGGAGGCGCTTGATGAATTATCAATTCCTTTCACTCTTGATACAGTAAGTGATGGTGTTCAGCTTATGGAATTTTTATCTGAGAAATCCAAAGACAGCCTTCCTGATATTCTTTTTCTTGACGTGAACATGCCTCGCAAGAATGGTGCTGAATGCCTTACCGAAATTAAGCAGAATGAAAAACTGCAGCATCTGTCGGTAATTATTTTCTCTACGTCTCTTGATACACATATTGTCGATACTATGTATGAAAAAGGTGCGATTTACTACATTCGCAAACCGGGTGATTACAATAAATTAAAACAAGTCATCAAGCATGCAATCCATTTAATTCCAAAAAATAATTTAAAACAGCCTGACAGAGAACAATTCATTCTTGAGTCCTAAAAAACATATTTAATGACAAATAAGGAACATTACTTTCTTGCTGGCGGTGGAGAAATGGGTGAATTAATGCGAGCGAAAGACTGGAGCCTGACTTCATTGGGAAATCCGGATACCTGGCCGCAAAGTCTTCGAACTGTAGTAGCGCTTATGCTGGAAAACCCGTTTGGAATGTACATTTCATGGGGCAATGATCACGTCCAATTATACAACGACGGATACCGTCCGATATTAGGTGCTACAAAACATCCTCAGGCTTTGGGAATCAGTTCCAGTGAAACCTTTTCAGAAATTTGGGACATTATCGGTCCTATGTTTGACGATGCCATGAATGGCAAGCCAGTTCGTCATTCAGATTTATTGCTGAATTTAAACAGAAATGGATATATCGAAGAATGTTATTTTGATTTTTCATACAGTCCTATCAGAATAGAAAATGGCAATGTCGGCGGAGTTCTGGTAACGGTTATTGAAACCACGGAAAAGAAAAGAGCAAAAGATGCTTTAGAAGAAAGCAATACACGATTCCTAAATAATATCAGTCAGGCTCCCGTTGCCATGTGTATCCTTAAAGGACAAAATTATGTTGTAGAAATTGCAAATGAGCAAATGCTTGAATTATGGGGAAAAACGGCTCATGATGTACTTAATAAATCTATTTTTGAAGGATTGCCGGAAGCCAAAAACCAAGGACTGGAAAAATTACTAAAAGAAGTTTATACAACAGGAGAAAAATTTGTTGCTAATGAAATGCCTGTTGAACTGCCCCGAAACGGAATAATAGAAACTACCTACATCAATTTTGTATACGACGCACTCAGAGAAACAGATGGTACTATTTCCGGCATTATAGCAATAGCCGTAGAAGTAACACCACAGGTAATCTCGAATTCTAAACTTCAGGAAAGTGAACACAAAATCAGGGCGCTGGTAGAAAATGCCCCTTTTGCCATAGCGGTATATTCCGGCGAAGAAATGATTGTTGAACTTGCTAACCAGTCGATAATTGATATTTGGGGAAAAGGTAATGATGTTATTGGAAAATCATTTATGGCTATTTTACCTGAACTGGATGGGCAGCTCGTATTTGAACAAATCAAAATGGTTTATAAAACCGGGGAGTCATTCCATACTGAAAATACACCTCTTGACCTGGTTGTTGACGGAAAGCTAGGAACCTATTATTTTAATTATAGTTTTACTCCTTTATATGACCTTAAAGGTAATATCTATGCCGTAATGAATACCGGTGTTGACCTGACGGATTTAAATCTCGCAAAGAAAAAAATTGAGGAAAGCGACAAACGTTTCCGAAACATCGTTAGGCAGACTCCTGTTGGAATTACAATTCTGCGAGGATCAGAACATATGGTTGAAATGGCTAACGAAGCGTATCTAAAACTTATAGACAGGCAGGAAAACTCTTTTGTAGGCAGGCCTTTATTTGATTCACTCCCGGAAGCAAGAGACACGGTAAGTTCTCTATTGAATAATGTACTATCTACCGGAATTTCTTTTCATGGAAATGAAGTACCAGTACCCATAAACAGAAACGAAAAACTTGAGATTTTGTACTTTGATTTTCTATATCATCCTTTGAGGGAAATTGATGGAGAAATTTCAGGTATCATCGTAACTGTAACTGAAGTAACGGAAAAAGTAGAAGCCAGAAGAATTACAGAAGAAAATGAACAGCGCCTTAATATTATTGTAGAAGCGAGTGAATTGGGTACTTGGGAAATGGATGTAAAAAACAAAAAGCTCTATTATTCAAAAAGATACCTCGAAATTGTAGGGGGATTTAAAGAATATGAAATTTTAACCCACGAACAATTATTAAAATATGTTCATCCGGAAGACTTACCTATCAGGGAAAGAGCTTTAAAAGAAGCCATATTATCCGGTAATCTTTATTATGAAGCAAGAATAATATGGGATGATCAGTCCATTCACTGGGTAGAAGCGAAAGGACAGGTTTTTTATGATGCTGAAAATAATCCTGAAAAGTTATTGGGTACCGCAAGGGATATTACTGCCATTAAAAACCATCAGCAGGAACTGGAGGAAAGCGAAAAGAGATTCCGTAATCTTGTGATGCAGTCCCCTATTCCAAAAGCGATTCTTAAAGGCAGCGATATGGTCATTGAATTAGCCAATGACACGCTTCTGAAAAAGATATGGCGAAAAAAAGAAAATGACGTTCAGGGCAAAAAGCTTTTTGACGTATTCCCGGAACTTAGGGAACAAAAATATGGTGCACTCTTAAACGAAGTTTATACTACCGGAAAAGTGCATTCTGAGTCAGAATCACCACTTTTTGTAAAAGACGGGGATATCGATTATAAATTATATATTGATTTTGAATACGCCCCTGTCTGGGATGCTGAAAACAGCATTTCGGGTGTACGAATCACTGCAATTGATGTTACTGAAAAAGTTGAAGCCAGAAAAAAAATTGAGGAAAGCGAGAAAAGGTTCCGTTCCCTGACCGAAAGTATACCGCAATTGATATGGGAAACGGACGAAAAAGGAAATCCTTTGTTTGCTTCGGCCAAATGGGAAGAATATACCGGAGTTCAGCCAAATGGTGAAGAAGAATGGAAATCCGTAATTCACCCTGAAGATTACGAACAAAATATACAGACATGGACCCAAAGTTTAGCCACTGGTAGTGCATACAGATGTGATGTCCGCATTAAGAGCAAAGAAGGAGTTTACAGATGGCATACCGCAATTGGAGAACCTATTTTTGATAAAAACAATACCATCATAAAATGGGTAGGTGCCTTTACAGATATTCAGAATGAGAAAGCTTTTACTCACGAATTGGAAAATCAGGTTGTTAACAGAACAAAAGAACTCAGCCAGATTAACGAATCGCTTAGAAAAAGTGAAGAGCGCTACCATTTAATGGTGGATGAAGTACAGGATTATGCTATTCTTTACCTCAACGATGCGGGTATTGTAGAAAACTGGAATATTGGTGCGGAAAAGATTAAAGGATACAAATCGGAAGAAATTATCGGAAAGAGTTTTTCTGTTTTTTACACCGAATCGGATCAAAAAAATAACCTTCCTAAAAAAGTATTATCCATTGCAAAAGAAAAAGGAAAGGCGGTTCATGAAGGATGGCGCGTTCGAAAAAATGGTACGCTTATTTGGGCGAGTGTTGTAATTACAGCTATTCACAACAAAAAAAATGAAGTTATCGGATTTTCAAAAGTAACGCATGACCTTACTGAAAAAAAGAAAGCAGATGACAAACTAAAATTAAATGCCCGCGAATTAGAGCAAAAAAACAGGGAATTGGAAAACATGAACAAGGAACTACAATCCTTTACCTATATTTCCAGTCATGATTTACAAGAGCCTCTTAGAAAAATACAAACATTTGCCTCGCAGATTATCGAAAGGGAATCCCATACTTTGTCTGAGACCGGAAAAGATAAATTTCAAAGAATCCAAAATGCGGCACAGCGAATGCAGGCGCTTATTAACGACCTGCTTACTTATTCAAGAACCAACGTTCAGGAAAGGATATTTGAAAAAATGGATCTTTCCAATATAGTAAATCTGGTCAAAGAAGATTTAAAAGAGGAACTGGCGCACAAACACGGAACAATTGAGGAAAGTAAAACCTGCGAGGTTGACATGATTCCGTTTCAGTTCAGGCAGCTGCTTTATAATTTATTCAGCAACTCATTAAAATTTTCTATTCCGGATGTTCCTGTACATATAAAAATACAAAGCAAAACGGCGAAAGGAAAAATGCTGAATAATATTAGGCTTTCAAAAGAAACAAACTACTGCCATATAAAAATTTCAGACAATGGTATCGGTTTCAGTCCGGAATATAACATTAAGATATTTGACGTATTTCAGCGATTACATGGAAAAAACGAATATCAGGGAACAGGTATTGGTCTTGCCATCGTGAAAAAAATCATTGAAAATCATAACGGAATCATTACAGCCAGCGGAGAAATAAATAAAGGCGCTACTTTTGATATTTTCATTCCTGTAAATTAATTAATCGAATTTAACTAAAACAAAAAAAGAGCTGTCGATAAACAGCTCTTTTTTGAATCATTAAACTTTGGCTTTCCTTTTTATAGTACAGCCAATTTCTTTAGTTACTGTGAGAGTAGGCTTTTGATTGTTTTTAAGTGAAGCGATCACATCTTCAACATATTTTATTCTTTCTTTATTGTTTCCTTCCGGATCATTGTCAATAGCACCCGTATATTCTACAATAGTTCCTTTTTCTGTTTTCGAAACTATAAAAAGATGCGGTGTGCGTTTTGCGCCATATTGATCTGTAACTAATTGCCCCTGATCAAACAAATACGGAAAAGTATATTTTTTTTCTTTGGCCAGCGCCTGCATTTTATCGAAAGTATCGGCTTTTGAAGCTTCCGGATCATTTGGATTAATAGCAATTACTGGATATCCCTGAGGTTTGAATTTTTTATCCAAATCGATAATTCTTTGCTCATACCCTATTGCATACGGACAGGTATTACAAGTAAAAATCACAATAAAACCTTTTGCATCAGGATAATTAGAAAACGAGACTTCTTTATTATCTACATTTTTGAGCTTAAAATCCGGAGCTGCTTGTCCCGCCTGAAGGGTATTATTTTGTGCCTGTGAAAATAAGGCCGTAAAAATCAGTAAAACTGTAATGCACTTTTTCATAATTATAATTTTTTATATTCAGTTAATAATTGCTCATAGGTAAATTCACTTTCTATAAATTTTCGCTTCTCATTTTTAATAAATAATGTAGCCGGAATACTTCCTGACCAGGATTTGTCTATTCGGTCAATGTACTCCTGAGGACTAGATTCATTTAATAGAAAAACTTCATTCTTTATTTTTTTTCTATTGATAAAAGGAATAACGGCCGAATTCAGTTTGGATTTAAAATCGACGCTTACCAATAAAACCGCTAATTTCTCTGTTTTATATTCTGCAGATAATTTCTCAAAATGCGGTAATTCTTTAATGCACGGTGCACACCATGTCGCCCAGAAATTAACAACATACGTACTATCCTTTCCGTTTTTTATCCTTTCATTCAGCTGATCAATATTAAGCAAACGGACTTGTTGACCATAACCTTGAAATGAAAATGCCATCAATAAAAAACTACATATTATAAAAGCTTTAATTTTCATTTTACAACGGATTAATTTTAATTAATTAAAAATTGTTCTTACAAATATAAAATAATGTCTTTACATCAAAAGCCATTTTGTTGTTAATAAAAGTAGTATCAGCATCCTTAAAAGGAAAAATTTAATGCTTTTGCAAAATTTCTGTAATCGTAAATCCGCAATTAAAAATAAATGGTAACTTTTCACGCTTTTATTTAACATCAAATTTGGGATGACAACAGATATAATAGAATTAAACGATTTTATTGTTTTAATCGAACAATCTAACACAACGAAAACCATAATCCAGAAATGTGAAATTGATGGGGATGCCGTAGGTTTTGCTTTTTATGGCTCCGGAAATGTAGAATTGGAAATCAAACATAATGATCAGACCAAATATTTAACCAACACCACTGGTCTTGCCATCTGTTTTTTTGGAAATCAAAAAGTAGCTTTCTCCCATAAAATTGAACCCGATAAACCTTTGCAGTCCATAAGTATTTTTACAAAACCGAAAAAGCTGAATGCATTACCGCAGGCAGAAAAGGAAATTTTTGAAAGTTATCTTCCTGAATTACTGAATCCGAAAGAGCATTTTGTAAAAGGTCCCTCATTCTATATGACACTTGATATGCAAATGGCGGTTCAGAAAATTTTTAATACTACTTACACCGGAAACACACGATTATTATTCCTGAAAAGTCAGATCAACGAACTTTTAGCCCATTTTTTTGCTTTATTGGCAACGGAAAAAAAAGCTGCTTTTTCAGAAAAAGACAAAAGCAAACTCTTTGAAGCAAAAGAAATTGTAACCAACAATTATTCTAAACCGCCATCTATAACTCAGCTTTCCAAAATGGTCGGGTTGAACAGTCATAAGCTAAAAAAGAATTTCAAAGAATTATTCGGTATTCCCGTATTCAAATACATACAGGAAGAAAGGCTTCAAAAAGCTTATGATTTACTTCGCAACAGCGAAAAAACCGTTCAGGAAGCAGCGTGGGAAGTGGGTTATGAAAGTCTAAGTTCCTTTTCTAATGCTTTTTATAAAAAATTCGGTACACGTCCGAACGAAGTAAAGCAACAATTCCTTTCAAACAAATCATAATTCTTTTGCAACAAATGATTAATTCGTAAACCAGTCATCTTTGTGTCAGTAATCATTAAAAAATATTGACATGGAAAAAAAGAAAATTTTAATTCTGGGTGCTACCGGAAAAACAGGCCGAAGGGTAATTGACCGTTTGGAGCAAATAAACGACATTGAAGTTAGAAAAGGTTCAAGAAACGAAAAACAGCCTTTTGATTGGGAAAAACCCGAATCATGGACTGCTGTTTTAAAGGACATTGATACAGTCTACATAACATTTCAACCGGATTTGGCAGTTCCTTCCGCAGCCGAAACTATTACAAAATTTACTACGCTCGCCACTCAGCAAGGTGTACAGAAAATGGTGCTTCTTTCCGGAAGAGGAGAAAAAGAAGCACAGATTTGTGAAGAAATTGTAAAGGACAATACTAAGAACTGGACAATCGTAAGAGCCAGCTGGTTCAGCCAGAACTTCAGCGAAAGCTTTTTTCTGGATCCCATACTTACAGGCATAGTTGCCTTACCCAGAGCAGAAGCACTTGAACCTTTTACAGATGCAGATGATATCGCCGATGTGGTTGTAAAAGCTCTTTTAGAAGACAATCACAATGGAAGAACCTACGAACTGACCGGTCCGGAGTTATTGACTTTTGAGCAGGCTGTTAATGCAATTGCCAAAGCTTCAGGCAGAACTGTTCGTTTTCAGGGATTAACATTAAAAGAATACACTGGAATGTTAGAAGAATACCAAATTCCCGAAGATCATATCTGGCTGGTGCATTATCTTTTTGAACAGGTACTCGATGGCAGAAACTCTTATGTAACGCATGATATTGAAAAAGTCCTGGGCAGAAAAGCGAAAAGCTTTACCGATTATGCGGAACAAACTGCCAAAACAAGAATATGGAATTCAGTAAATATATAGAATAGACTTATGAATTATATTAAAGCATTTTTATTGGGTGTTTTGGTTTGGTTTTGCGTAATCACTACTTTTTTTATTATGGAAAACATTTCTGTAATAAAAGATTTTTTCATGGCACAAGCAGTAATAATAATCATAGCTATTAGTTTTTATGCTCTCCTCAGTGCCGCTATTTATTACAGGAAAGAAGATAAACCTAACGGATTACTTTTGGGAATAGTTATCGCTGCCTCAGCATTATTACTGGATGTTTTGATTACGGTACCTTTTATTGAAATTCCGAATGGCAGAAGTTATCAAACTTTTTTTAGTAATCCGTTGTTATGGCTGTTGGTAAGTATAACTATTTTTTCTGTTTATTTTTATTGGAGGCAAAAAATAAGGCGGAAGAAATAGACATTAAAATACACCTCAATCTTAAACAGACGGAGGTGTTTTTTATTAATATTCAATAATTTGCTTAGTCCATGTGGCCTCTTTTATAAAAAATCTTCCATCTTTATAATAGACAGGTTCAATTCCCATTTGCGGACCTTTCTCCCATTCCTCAAAAGTTTGGCTGTACGGATAAGGTCTTTTTTCATCCATAAAATAGTGGCAGGAGCTCCAAAGCTGATTGTCGGGACCTACAAATAATGCATTGTGTCCAGTTTCCTGATAAGGATCTTCTGTATCCTGGAATTTTAAATGATCATAACCTCCTTCTTTAGCCATTTCTGGTCTGTAATGCTTTTTTCGGGTACCAAAAATAGGCTGGTCAGAGACTAATTCCCAAGGTCCTAATGGTGATTTTGATTTTAAAAGTCCTACTTCATAACCACGGGTCCACGTAGAAAAAAACATAAAATAATTCCCATCTCTTTTAATTACAAACGGACCTTCAATACCACCCACCATCCATTCCGGATAACCAGTTTGTTTTTTATCCAAAAACTTCTCGATTGGCGTTGTTAATTTCCCTGATTTTAAATCAATTTTAGCCTGAAAAAGACCATTACCACTACAATACAGATAAGTCTGACCGTCTTCGTCTTCAAATAAAGTACTATCGTTATTGTATTGAGGTGTCAAAGGACCATTGACTAAAGCATAAGGGCCTGTAACCTTGTCTGCTGAAAATAACCACACACTATGAGTACTCATGCCTTTAGGATCTGCGGCAGTTACTTTTCCGCTATTTACTGTTAAATAATATTTGTTTTTAATAAAATGGATTTCAGGTGCCCAAAAACGGCCATTATAAGGACAATCTGCCGGTAATTTACTGGCATCTATTATAAAGGAATGCTGCTTCCAGTTGATAAGATCATCCGACACCAACATACGCACTCCGGGATTAGGACCTGTCCAAACCGGATTGGAAGTTCCAACACAATACCATTTATTCTCTACTTTAATAATGAAATGATCACGCATTGAAATATCAATATCTCTGGTAATAGGATTAGTGTAGGTGAACACCTTTTTTTCTGCTTTAGTTGTGTTTCCTTTGCTATCTTTTGACTTTTGGGCAATACATAATGATGTAAATAGTAGTAAAGCCCAGCTAATTTTTATTATCTTATTCATTTTATTTATTCCTTAGGTATTTATTTTCTTTTGTATGGACTTTCCTCCATTTTTAAATGTGTCTGCTCAAAACCCTCATTATCAATAATTAATTTGTAAATAACAATTCCAGGATCTAATGGTTTTATGGTTAAAGTATAAGAACCGTCAGTAGTTTTTGGCAAAGGCAAGGTTACAGCAGTTTCAATCATTCGAGCTGCACCTGCAGGATACATTTTAGTATAATTATTTGCCCAGGTTAACTCGCCATTGATATTCCATGTGGTTTCATTAGCTGTATTGAAGGAAGCAGCTACATTGTGACCTCCTTTTTTAAATGGCAATGTACAGTCAAAAAATATTCTAAGCCTGATACTGTCTTTTTTTGATTGCATATTCATTTTATACTGAATTTCAGCTTCTTTTGTAGTTTCTGTGTAAGGTATTAAGGATATTCCGGAAAGTGTACGTCCGAGATCAGGAATAACTGTCCAATTTGTTTTGGAAGTGTTTTTGATCTCAAAATAATGTTCCCCTTCCATAACTACTACATGATTTTTTTCATCAAAAATATACCCTCCTTTTTTTACATCTTGAGGTGTTATTCTTTTAACAGTTGGCTTAATGTTGCCTTCTTTTGGTTCATCCCATGATTTGTATCCAATATGCGTTTGATCCATAATGTGATTCCATTTTCCTGCTGAAATATTATGGTTATAATCATAGGAATAATCTGCATCTCTTTTAAAGCATGCATCAACATAATCAGCCCAATAATTAGCTTTTATATCTTTTTCAGCGGCCAGTTTCTCGTTCATGGCTACGGCATAATACATGTCATAAAGATTCGCCATTGCCCGAACCGGATGTAAGATAAATTGTTTATAAGAATCCTTGTAATTGTCCGGCAATGCAATGAATTGTCTCAATGCTCTTGTTTCCAATGCCAGATAAGCATCTTTTACTTTTAAAAATTCACCACTTTCGAGATTATAGGTTTTATGATTCATCATTTCAGCCGTTACGCGACTGTTGAATTTACAATAGGTGCTAATAATTTCTGCGGCTTCTACTGCCTGAGCAGCACCAAATTGCTCCTCACAAAACTTTCTTGCATATTCCTGTAAATTATTCTCATTGAAAGAAGTTGGATTCCATGCCATTGCTAAAAAAGAAATCCATAGGATATTCATTAGGCTTTAAATCCCCAACATTCAGTATCCAAATTTTATCAACTCCATAACTATAGGTCAACTGCAACTGTTCCCACATATGAGGAATCTGAGTCATATTGAGCCATTGATATGCTCTTGGCGCACCGTGCAAGTCAACATGATAATAGATGCCATATCCTCCCGGATGCTTATTAGCTCCCAGCTCTGGCAGTCTTCGTACATTTCCCCAGTTGTCATCGCAAAGCAGGATTGTCATATCATCTGGCACTTTCATTCCCTGATCAAAATACTCCAGAACTTCGCTATACAAAGCCCATACCTGTGGTGTTTGATTAATTGGTTTACGGGTTACTTTTTTAATAATTGCCCGCTGATCTTCCATAATTCTTTCCAGTTCTTTAAAATTGGCTTCGGCACTACCTAAATCCTGCATAGGTAAGTCACCATCACCTCGCATACCCATTGTTACAATATTTTCATAATTTTTATTTCTTTCCAGACCATCTTCCCAGAATTTTTGTAAACCTGCTTTATTTGTTTTGTAATTCCACTCGCCGTTACCATATTCTTTACGATGGTTGCCCCATTCTTTTTGGGCGCGCATCATGGGCTCATGGTGTGAAGTCCCCATTACAATTCCATATTCATCTGCAATACGAGGGCTTTCCGGATCATCTTCATTGAATGTATTACCCCACATGGCAGGCCATAAATAATTGGCTCGAAGACGAAGCAACAACTCAAACATATGAGAATATAATTTGCTGTTTGGACCTCCAAATTTTTCTTTTGCCCAGCCAGAAAAACAAGGTGCCTCATCATTTATGAATATTCCCCTATATTTAACTTTAGGCTCACCTGACGCATAACGTCCCGGCAATACATAGGCTGTTTCACGCTTTTTGGCGGGTACATCTCCCCACCAATACCATGGTGAAACTCCTAATTGCCTGGATAATTCATAAATGCCATAAATGGTACCGCGTTTATCACTACCGGCTATAACCAAAGTTTTTCTTCCGGCTTTTTTGGAATCATCAATTGTAGTAATAACAAAACTTTCCCATTTACCTTTTAAATCTTTGGAATCTAATTTTCCTGATTTTGCTAAATTATCGATGAGTTTACTATTCCCTAATGTTCCAATTACGATTTCATACTCTTGTACAACATCATTGGTTAATAATGCAGGTTTTATCCCTGTAACACTATTGATATCATTTTGTAAATCTACAATTGCGCGAATGGCACCTTTAAAATCGGCAACATCATAACGAATTGGTGCGGCTCTCTTTTCTGTATTTACAATTGGGAAAGCCTTATTTATTCCTTCACTATTCTCCGTAACAATATTTGCCATTAAACCAGTAGTCTGCTGGGCATTGGCAACACTAAAAAATATGCTTTCTATTACAAATATGAAGCTTAAACAAGCTTTCAATCCTTTTTTCATAGCAACAATTATTCAATTAAAATCTCTATTTAAAACTTATCCAATGCACTTCAACCTGTGTATTGTTTTCTTTCAATGTTATATAAAGGTTTTGAATTCCTTTTTCCATCTTTTTAGCGGGAACTATGACTTCCTGCCAATTTGCACTTACAGGAATCTTTACCTCAGCAATAACACCACCATCGACTCCTTTAGTCCGTATTTGCAACACACCACCAGTACCAGACAAAGCTTTTACCGTAACTGATTTTAAAGTCTTTTTACCAAAATCGACCGCATCATATTGTATCCATGCATTTGATTCATTAAATACTGTTTTCCATCCCTTAAAATTATCAAGAGGATCTATAAAAGCAATTGATGTTCCTTTTTCACTAATTTTACTATATCTGTCAATATGAATTTCTTTTTCAGCACTGGTTACACCAATACCTCTTAAAGTTGGAATTACTTTTTTAATGGTACCATCAGTATTAAAAGATAAAATATCCGCTCTTATGGATCTGGCTTTATCAAATGTTGGTGAGTAATCATTATGATGATAAAATAAATACCATTGCTTTTTGAATTCTAAAATTGAATGGTGATTGGTCCAACAGCCTGTTGGTGATTCGTCCATAATGACTCCCATAACTTTGAATGGCCCTAATGGATTATCGCTAATTGCATATTCTAAACGCTCAATTTTGTTTTCTACATGAGGATAAGTCATGTAATAAATTCCGTTTCTTTCAAATACATAAGGTCCTTCCTTAAGTCCTTTAGTTGGCAAATCCCCTAACGTTTTAACTTCAGAATCCAGTTCCAACATATTGTTTTTCAACTTTGCTGCAAAAATATTTCCTGCTGACCAATATAAATAAGCTTGTCCGTCCTTATCCATAAAAACATTTGGGTCAATACCTTTTACTCCTTTGATTGGACTCACTTCCGGTACAAAAGGTCCTGTTGGTTTGTCGGCAACTGCTACACCAATTGTGAATCCTCTGCCAATACCAACAGTATCTTTTGGTGTTGATGGAAAATAAAAATAATATTTACCATTTCTCTCAATACAATCCGGAGCCCACATACTATAACTATCCGGCTTTACCCATGGCACTTTGTTTTGTTGCACTATCATACCGTGGTCTGTCCAGTCGGTAAGGTTTTCTGACGAAAATACATGATAATCTTCCATGCAAAACCAGTCTTTTCTAGCTACATTTTCAGGTGCTAATATATCATGGGAAGGGTATACATATACTCTATCCCCAAACACCCTGGCGGAAGGATCAGCTGTGAATTGATTTCTTATTAAAGGGTTTTGTGCTATTCCAACAAAACAAAAACTTATAAAAATAAATAATGATAAAAACCCTTTTCTTTTGTACCTATCCATACTTTAATAATCTTAATTTGAATTATTTTAAAATCCTTATTTGATAAAATCTTGGCGTAGGAATTTTATTTTTAGCACTAATTTTCAGTTCAAAATTTTCCTGCTCCGGAATCTGAATTTTGATTATTTTGTTTTCTACTGAGTTTATTTTTGCTTTATTGCCATTGATTAGTATTTCAAAATTCTCTGCTTTTATAGTATCCAGAGCACTAATTTCTATGTATTTCCCAGCTTTGTTTTTGTTTTGCAACTGATAAGAAATATAAGAACGTGTGTTGCGCCAAAATTTTTCATCGTCATAACCGGAATTGCTTTGCTCCCCTTTGTATTGATGATCAACCTCAGGTTGCTGCTCTCCACAATTAATTTTATCTACAGTTTTTGCTTCAATTGCTAAAAGTGCCAGTTCTTGTTGTTTTTGACTTTCTTTTTGGCTTTCATATTCTTTTTTAGTAAAAGTCTGAAAGTACATTTGGTAACGTGCATCATGGATTTTATAGAATGGCTCCAGCAGCAGGGAATCCATCCTGAAATTCATATTATCAACAGGTTCTAATTTTGAAACAAAATTTTTAGTGTCATCAACTAAGGCATAAGCATCATTAATTGGATAGAGCTTTCCTCTTGTTTCGTGCCCCATACGGCTATCGTCAGCAAAAAGCCCTTTTAAATCTTCGGTTGACGTTTTCGCAGCCAACACTATAGGTCCCCTTACAAAAGCTGCCCAATTAGAGCCATCCGGAAGATATTCTAATTTGGTTTTCATCGTAAATTGAACTGTAATTTTGTCACCATCTTTCCAATTTCTTTTGAGGTTGATGTATTGTGACGGACCGGATTTAAACGATTGTTCTTTTCCATTTACCAAAATCCTGATACTTTCAGCCCATTTTGGATAACGAATATTCAAAGAAAAGGCCTGTTTTTTAGTCAGTTTTACTACCAGTTCTGTTTCATTTTGATCTGGAAAATTATTTTTTTGGATCAATTTTAATCCTTTTTCTTTCCAGTTAAGTTCAGAAGGGATGAAGAGATTCACAAAAACATCATTTTGGGAATGACTATAAATCAATTCACCATATTTAGTATGGTTTTCAATACCCGAACCTACGCAACACCACATACTGGTTTCAGGTTGTGAATACACTCTGTAATGATTTGGCCGTATGGGAGTAAAATATACAAATCCTCCTTTTTCAGGATGTTGTGTCGATAAAATATGGTTATAAATCGTACGCTCATAAAAATCAATATAACTCAAATCAGTATTACTTAAAAACAATGCTTTACTTAAACGCAGCATGTTATAGCTATTGCAAGTTTCAGGTCCCTGATTCGATTGCAACATACTTTTAAAGTCGTTAGTGGGATTAAAATGTTCCCTAACACTGTTTCCACCAAATGCCACGCTTCGGGTTTGCGTTACATTTTTCCAAAAATATTCAGCAGCATGTTCCCATTCGGCATCGTTTGTAACTGTGGCAATTTTTTCAAAACCAATTACTTTTGGTATCTGGGTGTTGGCATGAAGACCAGTCAGTTTATCCTGCTTTTCCAGTAAAGGATTCAAGATTTTAAGATGCGAAAGCTTTTTTGCAGTATCAAGGTATTTCCTGTCTTTTGTAATTTCATATAAGTCGGCAAAAGTCTCATTGATCCCTCCATGTTCCGTATTTAATATCTGCTGAATCTGCTCCGTTGAAAGTGGTTGTATTAGTTCAACAAACCAGTCACCCAATCCTATCAGAACTTGCTTAGCCTGATCATTACCAGTAAATTCATAAGCATCACGCAAGCCTGCAAAAAGCTTATGAATGTTATAAATAGGTACCCAGGTGTTATTCAATCCAAAAGTACTTCCGTCAATATCGCCTTTGTGGATACGCTCCCAGAATACTTTTCCATTGGGAATACCTCCAACATAACCATTGCCATTTTTTGCCTGGCAGAGTGCCAGTTCATTAATCATATAATCCAGACGTTTTTTCATTTCGGCATTTCCGGTACTGGCATACATCATAGCTAATGCAGACAAATAATGTCCTCCAATGTGTCCGTCTAATCCCGAACTTTCCCAATTGCCATAACGTTTGGCTTTCAAAGGTAAACCTGCATCAATCAAGTAGGGAGCAAGCAACTTGTCAGGATTGAGTTCTAAAATGTATTTTAGGTCGACATCCTGTGCATTTTTAAACATTCCTTCTGTTAGCTTTACTTCCTGCAGTTTAAATGGCTGCATTTGGGCAAATGACAATTGGATACAAAAAATTAATAGGTATTTTAAATTTTTAAATTTCATAAAATTTCGGTTTGTTTACGGCCGATTAAAGTAATCAATTTTAACAATCTTATTAAATTATTAAGGTCTGGCATCATTATTTTCAGTCGCATACAAACCTAATAAACAGCCTGTGAATCCTCCTGCAACATCTGTAGATAATATATCTCCGGAAACGGTTCCGCCCACGTTTACAAAATCAGTTCCGTTAACAGAATAAGCAAATTCATAATCATCGCCATTAGCTTTCATTTGGAGCTGCACAGGTTTTTTAAGATCAATTTTAGTACTTGCCACAATTGTTGAGTTTATTGGTGTTTCTCTCGTTTTTCTCTGATTTTTTTGAAGTACCAAATAATAGTCTTTATCTTTTAATGTGATTCCAAAAACATAATTGGAGCCTTCATTTTGCAAGGCTATTACTCCTGCCAGATCTTTATCTGATTTTGGTTTGTAATCAATAGTGGTTGTCAATGAAAAATTGTTGTGCTGCTGACGATAAAACAATGTTGATGTAGGTTTTACCTCTTTTATATTGATATCAAATGGATTAATTTGTAATCCCTTTTTTGTAACGTTGATAAAATTTTCTCTTGGACCTCTCAAACCAATCCAGCGATAATCTAATTTTCCTGACGTAAAGTTGTCTTTGAAAGTAAAATTTCCATTCGGAAAAAATCCGTCTTGTCCTGTTTTATTTTGAGTAACCCCTTGAGGCATTTTCAATTTTGGCTCTAATGGAATCAATCCATTTTCAAATACAGGAAATTCTCCTGACCAATCTACAGGCAGGATAAAAGTTTCACGACCTGTATTCACACGGTTTTTTTCATTAGGCCTAACCGCCAAAAAGACACCATAATATTTATCACCGGGTCCTTTGATCAAATCGGCATGTCCAGCCCAGTCAACTTTATTTTTACGATCCTTTGCAAAATATCTTTGAGTCAGAATTGGATTATTTGTTGCAGGAACAAATGGTCCTTTTGGACTGTCACTTTTAAAGATAACTTCACTATGCCATCCTCCTGTGCCGCCTTCAGCACACATTAGAAAATATTTCCCGTCTTTTTTGTAAAGATGCGGTGCTTCTATCCAAATTGGTTTTTTCGATGGATCAACTCCTCCGTCAACCACAATTTTGTCTGAACCCGGAATTACTTTATCAGTATTCAAATCATATTCCCACATTTTTATAACACGATGTCCGTTGTAACGCTCTTTTCCTTTATCTGGAGCATCATTATGAACGATGTATCCTTTTCCGTTATCATCAAAGAAAATAGAAGGATCTATACCTCCAAAGTCAAGTTTAATTGGATTTCCCCAACCCTTTTTAGGGTCTTTTGTTTTAACGATAATATTATTCAAGCCTCCTGAAAAAGCCGTTACAATCATATAGAATGTATCGTTATGAGGATTATAAGTAATTCCCGGAGCATAAACTCCCTGGCTAATACCTGTGTCATGCGGACTAAATTGAGTAACATCATTTAATACACCACCCAGATCAGTCCAGTTTACCAGATCCTTCGAATGAAAAATTGGAACCCCTGGAAACATGGCAAATGAGGAACAAACCATATAATAATCATCACCCTTTTTGGTAATTGCAGGATCAGGATAGCAACCCTGCAAAACCGGAGTATAAAACTCATCTGACTTTAACGGATTATCAATATACACCTGATCTTTTCCTTCATAAATAAAGTTCGAAAATAATGGTTGGTTTTTCTTTTGTTTATTTTGACTGTTCGCTGCAGTAAAGGAAAGTATGACTATACTTAATACTACCAGTAACTGTGTTTTTCTCATTATGCTAAATTTTAATTGTTATTTTTTTTTGTTAACTCTTCTTTTTATTATAATTATTTTTAAATATTAATATTGTCTAAATGAAATTCCTAATTTAAAACTTTTTTCAGACAACCGATTGTTTAATTTTAAAAAAATATTATTTTGAAAATTTCCAATAATCAAAATACAATATATCTTTTTGGGCCTTGCCTTTATAGACGAAATACACATCGTGAATCCCAGTTATTTTTTTTATGTCGATAGTCTGAACTACCCACCTGTCATTACCTCCTGTCATTGGTACATTTAAAGTTCCAAGTAATTGTCCTTCTTTACTTCCTAATCTAATTTCTACAAAAACATTTCCATTATGAGTTGTGCCAATTCGTGCGGTGAATTTTGAAGCTCCATCTTTACTAAAATCAACTTCTTTTACTTTAGTGTAAGCATTATTATATTTTGCTGTAATAAAATTACCCACTACATTGTTTTTCATAGATTTAATTCCCTCAGACCATGCAATTGTTTCTGCTTCTGTTTTACTATATGGATTTAACGGATTTAAACTCTTTTTAATACCCTCAGTCATATTCGTTTGCACAATTGTTCCGTCTTTATTAAACTTCAACTCTTCTACACAAACTGATCTGGTGAAACCACTTCCACCAGGCAATCCTCCATTATGATAGAAAAAATAACTTTTTCCTTTAAAATCAATTATTCCGGGATGATTCGTAAAAGAGCCTCCCTGAGTTGGCATTACAATACCCTGATATTTCCAGGGACCAGTTGGAGTTTTACTGGTTGAATAACCAATATGTTCAGATATAGGTCCCGCTGCAAATACTAAATAGTAGAGCTGATTGCGTTTGTACATCCAGGGCCCTTCTTCGTAAGTGGTAGGCCTTTTTGGATTCTCTTCACCTTTGCGCTTACCGAAAGCTTCTTCTGTATTAGGAAATTGACTTATTTCACCTTCAACCGAAATCATATCCTCATTTAGTTTTACGTAATAACAGACAGGATTGCCCCATATAAGATAAGCTTGTCCGTCATCATCTATAAAAACGGTCGGATCAATATCTGCATTACTGTTAGAAATTAATGGTTTGCCCAGCGGATCTATAAAAGGACCGTAAGGAGTGTCAGCAACTGCTACTCCTATTGCGCCTTTGCCTTCCTGGGTTGTTATGGGAACATACATATAAAATCTACCTTTTCGTTCTATACATTGTGGTGCCCATGCATTCATCTTTGCCCAACTAAACTCTTTATAAGACAGCACTGCACCATGATCTGTCCAGTTAACCATATCTTCTGTTGTATACAATCGCCAGTCGTTCATCGTAAACCAGGTTGAATCGTCCTCATCATGACTTGTGTATAAATACACTTTGCCATTATAAACCATTGGAGCCGGATCTGCAGTATAATTAGTTTGTATGATAGGGTTTTGGGCACTTATTGCACAAAAATTCAATATCGTTATAAATATTGCTATTATTTTACAGCTCTGTTTCATTTTTTTAATACGTTACTACAAATCCGCCATTAGGCTGTATTGTTATTGATAATTCCCCGTTTTTAGAAATCTTTATATCACTCATATAGGTTTGCTTATCATTTTTATCATTGTAGATTTTACAATTTTTACCTGAAAGCATTGGCAGATTTAATTTTAATTTTTTAGCTGACTTTTCTGCATTCACTCCTGCTATATACCATTTTTCTCCATGTCTGCGGGCTATTACACTATATTTCCCTGGATAACCATCAATAAAAACTGTTTCATCCCAAGTGGTTGGAACATTCTTCATAAACTCCAACTCAAAGGCTGGTACATCTTTAAGATTATTAGGTGTCAGTGCGAACATTTGAACCGGATTTTGAAAAAGAACCGCTGTAGCCAATTGAAAAGCATCTGTAGTCATTCGCTGTTGTCCTTTTTCATTTCCTTTATTCAGGAATTTATTAAGTAATACTCCCCCAAATTCCATACTTCCCACAGCATTTCGGATAAAAGGATGTAATGAGGCAAAATACGCTTCTTTATCACGAACATCCTGCGAAAAAATGAGCATTTCTGAGGCCAATACGGCTTCACTTCCTACATAATTGGGATACATTTTTTCCCATCCTCTCGGAACTGTGGCTCCATGAAAAATAATCATTAAACCATAATCATTCGCATCAGAAAGAATATCCTCGTATAATCGCATAGTTTCTTGCTTATCACCTCCAAAAAAATCAACTTTAAGTCCCTTAACTCCTGCTTCCTTAAGCCATTTCATTTCAGCTTTCCTGGCTACAGACGTATTCATTTTGTTGAGGGGAGTCATAAAGGCATCATTAGCAGATCCATTGGAATTATACCATAAAAAAACCTCAACATTTTTCGATTTGGCATATTGTATCAGCTCTTTCATCCTTTCATATCCAATTCTTTCATCCCACCACGCATCAATCAGGATATATTCGTAGTTCATTGCAGCAGCCAGATCAATATATTTAACCTGATCATCATAATTCATGCTATTGTCCTGCCAGACAATCCAGCTCCAGGTTCCACGTCCCATTTTATAATCTTGTGAAGGATTGTAAAGTGGCTTTACCACATCAAAAGGAATGGTAGTTTCTACAATTGGTTTCAATGTTTCCCCGACAGTAATAGTTCTCCAGGGAGTTGTACCCGGAAGACTTATTTGTGCACCTGAACTTCCAAATCCATTATTTTGATCTGCATTTGGATATTCTACAGTAAACAAACCTTCTTTATAAGCGCTTAAATGTGAACCTGGATACAAACTGCTTACACCGGTTTCTGACAACAACGCCCAAGCTTTATTTCCTAAATTAAATAACCCCGGAAATACATAGCCATAAGAAGATGTATTCTTATTTAATGGCGCATCAGCTTCGTAACCACTTTCATAACTTGGAGCAGTACGTGCAAAGCCAGTCATTGATTTCATCATTGGAGAAAGAAATGTAGTTGTAGAGGATGGAAATTTAAACCCTGTCTTTTCTTCCATAATTACACAGGCTTTAGTATCTCCCCATGAAGGTAATTCATATCGAAATGCAATATTATTATTACTCACCTGAAACAAAACTGCTATCTTTTGATCTTTGGCATTCGTAAATGAACACTTTAAGGTATTTGCTTTATAACTTACCTTGGATTGTTTGATTCTGGTCTGATTATAACTTTCATCAACACTCGCTGTTTCTGAAATTACAAAATTCATATTATTACTAAAATCTCCTGTATTTGTAATGAATCCTAATGGAGAATCCTCCAATATTATTCCGCTTTTGTACTTGACAGAATACATTATTTTTCCGTTTTTCAACACTAAATTTACTGAGAGGTCACCATTTGGACTGGTAACCGACATAGTATTCTGCGAATGAACTGCTGAAAAAATCAGACAGCATAAAACAATTAATTTTCTCATTTTTTTTATTTAATGAATTTCCATGCGTTAAAATTGAATAATTCGCCTTGTTCTCCTTTGAAGACAAAAAACAAATCATGAACGCCTTTTACTTTTTTTAATTTAGTTGTAAATGTTTTCCAGTTTTGAGATCCTCCGGTATTTTCTATTTTAGATGTACCAATAATCTCACCGTCAACTTTATTCAAATGTATCTCTACAATCCCTGAGTTTGAAGATGCAATGGTAAACTCAGCTTTTTTAGCTCCTTTTTGAAAATCAACTCCTCTAACTTGAATAAAATCACCATTATGAATTTGGGTCACATATACTCCTGCTTCGGTACTTTTATCTGTTTTGACACCTTTACTCCAGGCCATGGTTTCTGCTTCAACCTTTAAAAAAGGATTTAATGTTTCTATTTGTTTAGGCCCGTCATTGGTGAAATATTTATGATTTTGGATTGTTCCGTCTTCATTATAAACGATTCTGTCAGCATCTACGGAACGTCTTTCATAAAATGTAGAGGTCTCGCTTTTAAGCAAATCATAGGTATGTCCAAAACAATATGATTTTCCTTTATAATCAATAATTCCGGGATGATTTCCTCTGGTTTTATCACTTGCATCAATTATCATCCCTTTATATTCCCAGGGTCCCAAAGGCGAATTACTCATAGAATAACCTATCCCTTCAGGACAGCAGGTAGAAGCATAAGATAAATAATAATGGTTGTTTTTTTTCCAAACCCATGGTCCTTCCTGATAATTTTTAGGTTTTGTAAGTTCTTTTACTATTTCGCCGGAATAGGATATCATGTCTTCATTTAATTTCACATAATACAAATCCGGATTTCCCCAATACAAATAGGCCTGACCGTCATCATCAATAAATGGTGTAGGATCAATATCGTTCCAAACATGATCGGAATTGATTAATTTTTTACCAATAGGATCTTTAAACGGACCATAAGGACTATCTGAAACTAAAACTCCAATACCGCCACCATGCATAGGGCAATATAGATAAAATTTTCCATTTCGCTCGATGCATTGTACTGCCCACGCACCATTGTCCTGCCTTGCCCATTTAAAATCTTTTAGGGAAGCCACTATTCCATGTTCGGTCCAGTTAACCATATCAGTTGATGTATAAAGCAACCAATTTAGCATTTTAAAGCCCTGTGCATCGTCTTCATCATGCGATGTATAAAGAAATATGGTATCATTATGAACCATTGGCGCGGGGTCTGCTGTATATTTTGTCTGAATTATAGGCTTTTGAGCATTGGCGATTGTAAAATTAAAAAGGAATACTATTCCTAAAACAAATATTTTTTTATCAGTCATAATTATCTTTTAATAGATTATGTGTTTTTTAAATTAAGCTATTCTTTTAAGCTTAGTAAAAATTAATTAAACAGTAATGGAGCAAACATAAACAAATCGTGTCGCCAAACTGGCCAGGTATGTCCTCCAGGATATTCGCTGTACTTGTATTTAATTCCCATTTGATCAAACTTACCCATCATTATTTTGCAATTTTCAAAAGCAATATCTTCTTTGCCTCCCATTGAAATCCAAAATACTTTAATATTAGAATTAATAGCTGCGGCATTATTCTTCATAAACTCATATTGAGGTTCGGATAAAGTTGGATTATTTGCCCACCATCCCGAACTAAATATACCTATTGATGAGAACAGATCTGAATTTTTAACACCTGAATAAAGCGTCTGCAAACCTCCCATAGACAAACCTGCCAGGGCTCTGTTTTTAGCATCTGCTGCCACTTTAAAATTATTTTCCACAAAAGGTATTGCTCCCGTTTTTAATTCATTTTCAAAAGCTTTTAATGCATTTTCATTAAATCCTGCAATTCCGCCAGTATCTCCCATATTTCCATCCAGCATGGCGATTACCATTGGTTTTGCCTTATTTTCGGCTATCAGGTTGTCCAAAATTAAATTTGCTTTTCCTTGAGTTGCCCATCCTCTTTGATCTTCACCTCCTCCATGCAATAAATATAAAACGGGATATTTTTCAGTCGAAATTTCATAACCCGGAGGTGTGTAAACATACATTTCACGCCAGGAGTTTGTAGCTTTTGAAAAATATTTTTTAATTCTGATATCACCATGAGGAACATTATTTAACGCATAAAAATCTCCTTCTTTATTTGGAATTTCTATTCCGCTTGCCATACGCCCCATTCCGTAGAAACTTTCACTTGAAGGATCTGCAACAGCAAAACCGTCAATAAGCAATGAATAATAATTGAATCCTTTATTTATGGCCTCAGTAGTAACGTTCCAGACTCCTTGTTCATCTTTTGTCATGTCATACTTTTTTCCCAGATCAATCTGGACTTTTGCAGCTTCCGGTGCCTTAACTTTAAAAACTACGCGATTATCAGGTAATATCTGAGGATATTTTGCATTGCGGATATTAGTCTCTGCAGGTGATCCTAAAATGGTATATTTTGGAAAAGATGAAACATCAACAGGCTTAAACAAAAACTGCGAAAACATATACAAGCCATTTTTCCATACTTTAAAATCATGAACTCCCGGTTCAATGTAATAGATATGTGGCACATCTTTTTTAAACAAATAATCGTGCGTACGTTTACTATTGCTTATAAGCCAGTCATTATCTCCGCATGAAATCCAAAGCAATTTTAATTTCTTTTTTGCTTCTTCAGGATTAGGAACCAGTTCTTGTGGCATTTTGGTATTTGGAGCTGATGAAAAGCCGCCTACCCATGCAAACTTATCTAAATTTCCTAATCCAAAATTTAATGACTGGCCACCGCCCATAGACAACCCTGCAATAGCACGATGTTCCCTGTCTTTAAGAATTGAATATTTTTTTTCTATAAATGGAATTAAGTCATTCAATAAATCTTTCTCGAATGCGGCAAATGCCTGTACTTTATCAGGTGCCATAATATTTCCCGAAGCACTGTCATCCTTCATTGCTCTTCCGTTTGGCATTACAACAATCATAGGAACTATTTTACCTTCTGAATATAGATTATCTAATATAACTTGTGGCGTTCCTCCATTAAGCCATTCCTTCTCATCTCCTCCTATTCCATGAAGCAAATACAAAACCGGATACTTTTTATTTTTACTAAAACCTGGAGGTGTATATACCGTTACTTTTCTGACTGAACCAACTGTTTTAGATTGATATTCCAGGCTCTCTATTTTCCCGTTGGGAATTCCTGCCCGAACCTGATCAAAACCCTTTGGCCCTTCTTTTTCTATTTTTTGAGCCAATACGCTACCGGTTATAAAAACCAAAACTAAAATTGACAGTATCTTTTTTTTCATCTTAAATATTTATTTGATTAATAAGGATGATTATCTAAATAATAAGCCTGCATATTGATGTAAAGATCTTCTCCAGGTTAACCATTCATGAGCTGTATCATGAGATTCATAAAAAATATGCTTGATGCCTTGCTTATCTAACATTGCCCTAAAAGCCGCTACAGAACCGGGAAAAGGACTCGGTTCTTTTGTTCCTAGTCCCAGCCAAAAAACTTTGAGCTGTTTGTTTATCGCTTTTCCATCATTAAATTTTCCTTCCAGAAATACAGTGGGATCTATTACATCTGAACCTGGATAATTTGAAGTACCGCTAAATCCTCCGTAATAGGCAAATTTATCCAGATGATTTATCAAAATTCGCATGGTTTGATTGGCTCCCATCGAAAGTCCGGCAATTGCTCTTTGTTCACGATTGGCGATAGTTCTGAACTTATTGTCAATCATAGGGATAACTTCTGTAATTAATACCTGTTCAAAAACAGATTCCGGACGTTCTTTTTTGTCTTTGTCCGTATCATTTTGTGGCTTGTAGGCATAGCCATTATCCATTACAATAATCATCGGGACCGCCTTCTTTGAAGCAATCAGATTATCTAAAATTAAATTTGCTCTCCCCTGGACAGCCCAGCCTGTTTCGTCTTCAAAACTACCATGCTGCAGATAAAGTACCGGATATCGTGATTTTATATTTTCGTTATAACCGGGTGGAGTATATACAAAACAACGTCTGAACGAATTCGTTAATTTGGAAAAATAGATGTTCTCGCTAACAAGACCGTGGCCTACGTCTTTAAGAGCAAAAAAGTCCTGATCTGCTGCCGGAATTTCAATACCACTTCCTAAACGTCCTGCTCCGTAAAAATATAATGATCCCGGATCCGGAACAGAAGCTCCATCAATATTTAGCTGATAATAATGAAAACCCTCATCCTGAGAATCTGATACTCCTGTCCACATGCCTTTCCCGTCCTTTAACATTTCATATTTAGTACCACCAAGATCTAGCTGTACTTTATTGGCCTGAGGTGCAAAAATTCTTGCGCGTACACGTTTTTGGGAATTTATTTGTGGGTATTCCTGCCCTGGCTGATTAACCGATGATGGCTTGAAATCTTCTATGAGTTGCTGATGTGTTTGTGCTACACCAACTGATGTCAATAACACCATCATCAAATAAATTATATTCTTTTTATTCATTAGGATATTGTAAATTTTAGTGAGACTTTCAGTTTTATCAAAATTAAATTATAATTTAAGTCTGTATTTGACTGAGCTTTATTAGTTCTTAAATAACAAAGGTGCTAATTCCTTAAAGCTTCTACGCCAGGTTTGAAATTCATGTCCTGTACCTTCTGAAATATAGGAGACTGCATTAAATCCATTTGCCTTAAGTTCTGAAACTGCAGTTTTAATACCATCAGGTCGTTCTTTACTTCCACAGCTTAAGAAAACAAGTTTAACCTTGGACTTATCTTTTATATCCTCAGGTTTATAAGTTCCTCCGCTAAGTAGTGCATAATGAGAAAAAACCTCAGGTTGGTTAATTGTAATCGTTTTTGTTTCCATTCCGCCCATTGAAAGTCCTGCCATTGCGCGATTCGAATGGTTGGCAATAGTTCGGAAATTAGAATCAACATACGGTATTAATTCATCAACCAGTACAGTCTGAAAAGGTTCTATTTTAAAACTGGACATTCCTCCAAATTTAATCTCGTTTGTCATTCCGTAAGTCATTACAATAATGAAAGGTTTGATTTTTCCTTCTGAAATCATATTATCCATAATTAAGTTAACACGGCCCTGATTACTCCATGCGGTTTCATCTTCTCCCCAGCCATGCTGCAAATACAAAACCGGATACGACTTAGATTTGTCTTTATGGTAATCTGGCGGTGTATACACAAAAGCTCTGCGTGACGTATTGGTACTTTTTGAAGGAAAAAGGATCTGCTGTACATTGCCATGAGGAAGATTTTTCAAAGCATAAAAATCCTGATCGTGAGCTGGTATTTCAATACCACTTTCCCAACGGGTAGAGCCATAAAAGTTGAGTGCTCCGGGATCGTTAAAAATACCTCCGTCAACAGTTACATGATAATAATGAAATCCTTCGTCCATTATGCCTGCAGTTGTACCCATCCAATAATCATTTGCCGTTTTGGTAAGAACTGTGCCTCCTTTTGCACCTCCTAATCCAAGACTCACAACAACAGATTTTGCTTCTGGAGCCAAAATTCGAAATCGGGCATACCCCTGAGAATTAACTTGCGGATATTCCTGTCCAGGCTGATTCAATGCTGAAGGCTTAAAATCTTCAGTTATTGCAGCCTGACTGGTTTGTGCAAAACACAAATAACCTGATAAAATAAATTTCAATAAAAAGACAATTGTATACTTTTTCATAATTTATACTTTTTAATTATTAAAAAAAGAAGACCAAATCTGAACAAAATATTAGTGAGAATATTTTAAGTAGTAGACTTATAGTATTATTTTGAATGTATGATTTGGTAATTCCCACTAAGATGCATTAAACTGAATAAGTACATTAAACCATCATAATATGGATCAAAATAACCATCTTCGTAGGGTTCTAATTTTGCATTCCAGATGGCATGAACAAAGTCCAAACTTTTTTTATCAGGATTGACTAACGAAGCCGTAGCTGCTGTTGATACCAGACCAATCGAGTGTCTTAGTTTTTTTACCGGCCCTGCCTGAAGTATCCATTCAGGAGTTGATCCATCTAAATTGTACTGATCTACATAAGTATCCATCCCTTTATTCCTGAGAAAATCCTGAAATTTCCTGGCATAATCTTCCTGCCATTTTTTATCTTTTCCATACCATGTATAATCCATGGCAATGTTCATAGGGACACGCCAGGAATCATATCGAAAAGCTGCCGGCATCCATGGAGTCGAATGTGGCTCACCATTAAACTCAGTATAATCTGCAGTTAAACCTGTTACAGGATGACAAGCTTTATGCAAAAATTGACGTGAAACATCGGCACAGTCTTTATAAAATTGTTCGTGTCCATCTTTGGCATACAAAGCCCATATTTCATAAAATGCAGGGAGGTGGTACGAAGGATCTGTCCAGTTATACCCACCGCCTTCCGGCACAAAAGAAATTTGTTTGTGTTCAGTATTAATTAGATTATGGATATTATTTGTGCCGTCTTTCTTCCACATGGCATCCAATATTCTTCTGGCTTCATTATAGTAATGTATTCCTGTATCATTTCCCCATTTGTTAGAGGCAAAAAGTAGACTGGTGATATAATACAATTCTCCATCTGAAGCAGAACCCTGTGCATTTTTTTTCTTGGTTAACGGATTTACACTCCATGCAAAATAACCTTCTCTCGGACCATCCTGATGCTGCATATATTTTACCGACCAACGCCAAAGACGGTCAAAAACTTCTTTTTTATTGAGTTGAACAGCCACCATCATTCCATAAGACATTCCTTCGGTTCTTGCATCTTTATTTTTAACATCGGAAACATATCCCAAAGTATCACCTTCTTCAAAATAAACGCGTTGCGGTCCTTCAAAAATATCATAATAGGCTTTGGCTAATTTCTTATCTATTTCAGCCTGGCTGTAACCTGCTTCCTTAAAAAAATTTCGATATTGAGGAGCTTTAAGTTCTGATTTTGTTCCTTTCTTTTTACTTTGTCCAGTAACAAAAAATGGAACAATCAATGCAAAAATCAGTATAAAAATGCTGATTCCAATTAAGGCTTTATTTTTAAAATTCTTATTTGTATCCATGATTATTATCTTTTAATATTTAATTCTGAACCAGTCAAAATCTGCATATCCACCGGTATTTTTGGTAGCATAATTAAATAATCCAAAACGATAGCCCATAAAGTGCGGAATAGTATATTTCATTTTTAAAGTTTCTCCTATTGGTTTCCAAACTTTTTCATCCAAACTGTAAAAGAAATTAGCTTCATCTTTTTTATTGGTAAAATCACAATCAATTCTAAAGTAAATTTTATTTTGATTTAAAGGGATTCGCTGTATTTCAGAAGATTTGTCTTTATCGTTTTTAATCATCACTATTGATTTTTGGCCATCTTCAACCTTCACTCCAACAAGGCCATAATCTCTTTGTAAAGCACTTAGCCCTGCGAAATCCCCTTCTTTCATTTGGGAAACATCAACTAAAACCGAAGCTGAGCTGGTTGGCCCAATGGTACGTTGCGTAAGTGTGTTTCTGGCTAAAACAAAATTATTATCTATTCTGCCGGTTTTAAGACGAAGAAAGCCCTTTCTGTCTTTTAATGACCAAAGCGTATTATCAGGATTGTGATTCCATTGCCATACAAGGGCAAGTTTTTCTTGTCCTTTTTTATAATTGAATTCATCAGAATCAACTAAATTTGGAATTAAACTTTTATTGACTGGCAATTCTAAATTTTCAGGTACTTTGCCCCCTTCTCCTAATATTGGCCAGCCGTTTTCCCACTTTACAGGAACCAGATAAGGAATTCGGCCAACAGCACCAAAATCACGAAAAAGATAAGAAAACCATCGCCCGTCTGGCGTATCAATAAGTCCGCCCTGAGCAACACCTAAATCCTGCAAACCTACTTTTCCCTCCCACGGACCGTTAATATTGTCTGCCCGGTGTATCACTACAGTACGCATTCCTCCTTGTGGCCAGCAAATATTAAATAGATAATATTTCCCGTTTATTTTAAACAATTGTGACCCCTCTGCACCTAACATTATTTTTTCCCCGGCGGGTTGACTGGCATTTTCTATAATAACTTTTTCAACAGAACCTTCTTTTACTCCCGTAAGGTTGTCATTTAATTCTACTAATTTGATTTTGCCTGCTCCGTACACTAAATACGCTTTGCCATCATCATCAAAAAATAAAGAATGATCATGAAATGAAGGTTTAAAGGAAACTTTTTGCCAATTTCCTTTTTCTATATCATTCGTTTTAAAAATATAAGTTTCTCCGGTTGTGCCCGAAAAAGTTGTTACATAAAACATCCCGTTATGAAAACGCAAACTGCTTGCCCAGGAACCTCTTCCGTAGGTACTTTTTCCTTCATTCAAATTTAACTCCGGCATATCAGCTAATGTGTCATAAGCATAGCTGATGATTTTCCAATTCACCAGATCTGTTGATTTCATTATTGGTAATCCTGGACTCATATGCATTGTAGTACTGCTCATATAGTAATTTTGGCCTACCCTGATTATAGCCAAATCCGGAACATCAGCGAAAACAATTGGGTTATTAGCCTTTTTTTCCTGAGCATTGACAAGACCACAAATGAGTAAAACGAAGCTGATGAAAATGAAACTGATTTTATTTTTCATTGGATATAGAATAAAATTAAAAATGTATTATTTGATTTTGCTTACCCCTTTCGTTGTTTGTATTATTTTTTGAATAGTTCCGTCCTCATTATAATACATGTAATCAACACAAACAGAACGCCTGTAACTACCTCCTGTTGGCAAAGATCCGTTGTGGTAAAAAAAGTATGACTTGCCTTTATAATCTATAATACCGGGATGAGTTGTAAAACTATTGGTTACATTTTCCTGAATTATACCTTGGTATGTCCATGGTCCTGCCGGATTTTTAGCCGTACAATATTCTATCATTTCCGGCTTTGTTCCTGCACTTGCATATACTAAATAATAAATTCCTTTTCTTTTGTATACCCAAGGACCTTCTATAAAGTTTTTAGGTTTGAAAGTGTTGATTTGCCCATCCATTTCAATCATGTTGTCTTTAAGCTTTACCCATTTACAGCTTCCGTTGCCCCAAAACATATATGCCTGACCATCATCATCCACAAATACGGTAGGATCAATATCATCCCAGCCATATTTCATGTCCATAGTCATTTCATTTATTACCAGAGCTTTGCCAATAGCATCTTTAAAAGGACCTGTAGGTTTATCAGAAACGGCAACACCTATAGCTGCTCCGCCTCCGCTAATCTCATCTTTTTTATGAAATGTAGATACAAACCAATAAAATTTACCATTTCTTTCTATGCATTGAGCTGCATAAGCATCTCCTGTAGCCCATGAAAATGTTCCTGGTGAAAGCAATGCTCCGTGATCTTTCCATGTTGCCATATCAGTGGTAGAAAACACGTGCCAGTCAGCCATTTTATAATTAGTATCAGCTTCTGTGGCGACATCATGCCCTGTATACAAAAACAAAGTATCGTTATGTACAATAGGTGAAGGATCTGCAGTAAAAATATGTTTGATGATTGGATTTTGTGCTGTTATCTTAATCATTGACAAACAGCAAAAGGTCAATAGCATTTTATTTTTAAATAACATAATTACAGTTTTAAGTTTATAATACGGGTAATAGTTTTATCTTAAATTGATTCTAAAAATCACTTTTTTATTACTATTTCCTTACCGGTATATTTTATTATTTTGGACGAACTATTATTTTGATTTCCAGAAATCCATACAATATTCATTGTATATACTGAGGTTTGATTTTTGTAGCTTCCAATTTGTTTTCTTATGGTCAGGCTTTGTTTTTTTTCATTCCAAATTATAGGAATCTCAATATATTTTCCTTTCTCATAGTTATAATTATCTCCTTCATCGTTGTAATAGGTAAAGCTTGCGTCTTTTCCGGTATAAACACGAATTTCAAGTTCATCCTGTTTGACCTGTGTATTCTGGATTACCTTTCCTATAGGAACAATTGAACCTTCTTTTACAAACAACGGAATTTTATCTAATGTAACAGGAGTTGATACCGATTGCCCACCTTCAAATCGTTTACCGGTCCAGAAGTCATACCAGTCATATTGTTTTGGCAAATAAATATTCCAATTTGTCACATTCGGAGCCGTTACGGGTGCTATCAAAAATGCTTTCCCAAACATATATTGATAGGCTTGGCTTACAGCTGTAGCGTCATCATTGAAATCCATAATTAACGGTCTCATTAAAGTTGAATTATTCTTAGTTATCTGCCATGCTTCTGAGTAGATATAAGGCAGTAATTGGTATCTAAGATTCATCATTGAGCGCATATTACTTTCTACTTTTTCTCCATATTTCCAAGGTTCAGTTTCCGTTTGATATCCATGCATTCGAAATATGGGGTTAAAAACAGCCCATTGAAACCAGCGCGTAAGTATTTCGTGGTATTTTTCATCTTTGTATTGTCCTGCTCCCGGACGAAAAAAACCACCAATATCAGTTGTCCAATAAGGCATTCCGGTAAGATTGTAATTTAAACCCGCTACTATTTGACGCTTATAGGTATCCCAATCCCAGCCTATGTCTCCAGACCAGTTGATTGTTCCATAACGCTGCTGGCCTAAAAATGCAGAACGCGTAAGAGTGGTGACTCTTTTTTCAGGATTCGTATTTCTTTGACCTTCATAAATGGCTTTGCTAACAAATAAAGGGTAGGTTAATCTGTAAAAATCACCTAAACCAAAATATGTCTGTTTGCCTCTTAATGCATCATTTTCAGGTTCTGTAGCATCCATCCACCAGGAATCTGTTCCAAGTGCGAATAAATTTTTGTTGAGTGCATTCCAATGTGTTTTTTGGGTTTCTGGATTGTAAATGTCTATCCACGGACTATTGGGAATGAATAAATTTTTCGCTACATATTCCTTACCTATTTCAGATTCTTTATTCAGGTTTTCCCAAACAGAAACAGAAAAATGAGCATTCAAATCGTGAATTTCTTTTATAAATTTCTCAGGCTCAGGATAATTTGTTTCATCAAATTTTGGTACTCCCCAGCCATATTTTCCCCAATATTGCCAGTCCTGTACAATTACATCCACAGGCAAATTGCGTTTTCTAAATTCTTTAATTGTGGATACCAGATGTTCTCCGGAAGTATAGCGCTCACGGCACTGCCAAAATCCAAATGCCCACTTAGGAAGCATTGGTACTGATCCTGTTAAATTGCGGTAATTGGCTATAATTTCGTCAGTATCATTTCCTGCAAAAACAACATAATCAAGTAATTTAGCATTGGGTGAATTAAAAACCGTTTCATTATTCGAAAGCTTCAAACTAAGAGAGGGTATGTTAGCTGATTTACAAACTACTTTTACAGAGTGTTCTCCTGCTTTTAACTGAATTAACTGACTCACTGCAGGTGGTAGCCATAAATTGGATTGATTGATTACATCAATACCATCAATCAATACTAAATGACGGCTATCCATATCTCCAAGATCCAACATTAAGGAATATTCCCCTTCTTTAGCTACAGAAAACTTTCCGGTATATATCGATTGCTGTTGTGAAACTTTTTGTGTGCCCGATGTTGTTGTCACTTCAACTTCTCGCTTTTCACCATCATTTACAGTATTTTTAATCAGCGTAATGTTTTGATTAGTGGGATTAAAATAGGTCAAACCGTACTGATGCCATAATAGCCCATAACCTTTATTGGATACCAAAAATGGAATTGCAATTTGTGTATTGACCTGAATTAGTTTTCTTGTCTTATTTTTTAAATTATAAAATCCATCCTGAAATTGTCCTAATCCAAATAAGTATTCATCCTTTGGGGACTCGAAACCCTGTTCAGCAACAAAACAAGCTTCTCCCATTATGCTGCCCGGTTTCATTAATCTGGTATTTTCCTTTTCGCTAAGAAATACCTTTCCGGATTTATCACTATACTGAATCACACCTGACTTTTTATCAAATGCAACTGTCATTTCTTTTGTGCTTATTTTTAAACTGTTTTCAGTTTCCTTCAATACAAAATTGGGAACATTCGGTTTATTTATCAAAACGAATTCCTGGGCTTCTTTTCCATTTTCTATTTGGTATTGTACCCTTATAGATTTTTCGTTAAGTGGAATTATATGTAATACCCCTTCTGATAAATGGATAGACAATTTATCTTTTGTCAGAAAATGTTTTTTGTATTGCTGTGCAATAACTGAAGTGAACAAAAACGAAAAAAATAAAATATAAACAAATCTTTGCATATTGATTTTTTTTTAAAATACCATTCTTAATTTGAAATACTATATTAAATGTAAATGCCAAATACCGCTAATTATTTTTATTTAAGGATCTCAAGCATTTTTGAAGCATATCGTTTCCCTAACATTCTATATCCTTCAGCTGTAAAATGAAGATTATCTTCGGCATCCGGACATCCGCTTGAAGAAATTACATAAGAATTTGGAATGGTTTGTGGCAAAGCGGCAATTATAGCATTCATACTGGCGCATCTTCCGCCCTGATCAGCGTGCACTACCTCTCCAGCCAGTAATGGTGTAGATTCTGCAGTAAGATTAAGGTCATTCAATAAATTGTCATAAACCACTTTTACCTTTTTTGTCCAAAGACTATCATTGGTATTCGATTCGCCCTGATGCAATAATATGCCTTTTATCACACCGTCTTTCTGAGCAATTTTTGCCATTTCTACTAACCTCCCGTAAGGATTTTCATCATAATGAGCAACAGTTGCCTTAAGCCAATCCGGAGATTCTCTAATATAAGTTTTATAATTTTTCTTATCAAAAAGTTCAATTTTACATCCTCCAACAGCGACATTGATAACACCAACTTTTACATCTTCAGGAAGATTGGCAATCATTTCCCTGCCAAAATAATCAGACGGCGTTAATCCGGTGTTGCATCTGCTTAAGGGAGGAACTGCAGTATACCAATGCCCTTTTTTTCTGTTTAGGTTATCACAATCTACTGCCTCTAAAACCTGAAAGCGGTCATTTACAAGTATTGTGTCCTGTGCTTCAATTTTGGCGCTTCCTTCCATATTGGATTGTCCCAAACAGAGATAAATATGAAATTTAGGATTTTGAGCGAAAGTATTTCTTCCAAAAAACAACAGCAAAAAAGCAAAAAGTAAATTTATTCTTAGTTTCATTTTAATTCTGTTTTTAATTTTATAAAATTGTTTTACTTTATTAAAGTATAAACATTTCCTTTTTTAGTTGGAATATCAACCAATATTGTAGGTTTAAGTTCAAGTGGTTGTATAGTCGATTTTTCAGATATAATCGCTGCTGCGGTTTCATCAACAAAATAAAAAGAATTTAGGTTTTCTCCTTTTGCAGCAACCATTTTACCTGATTTTAATTTCAGGCTATTTGGCAAACGCAGTCTTAAATTCCCACCTAAAGCTGATTTTACAACTAATCTTGTAATTTGAGAATTTTTCCATTTCATCTCAATAATTTCAAATCCGCCTCTGGCACGTATTCCCTCAATATTTCCATCTGGCCATACATCAGGTAATGCCGGAAGCAAATGAATAGCTCCATCAGAACTTTGTACCAGCATTTCTGTAATTCCCGATGTGCATCCAAAGTTTCCGTCGATCTGGAAGGGAGGATGTGCATCAAAAAGGTTATTATAGGTTCCGCCGCCACCTGTATTTACGCCCAGAGGAGTAAGTTGATTTTTTATTAAGGAATAAGCATGATTTCCATCTTGTAATTTTGCCCACCAATTAATTTTCCAGCCCATACTCCAACCCGTTGATACGTCACCACGCTGGAGTAATGTATTTTTTGAAGCAGCAAATAATTCGGGAGTTCTGTAAGCAGAAATTTGATTGGAAGGAAATAATCCGTAAAGATGGGAAACATGCCGATGATTGTCTTCAGGATCATCAATATCGTCAAGCCATTCCTGAAGCTGATTGTGTTTTCCTACATGCATTGGAGCCAATCTGCTGCGTAACTTTTTTAATGTATCTGTTAAAGCAGCATCTTGTTTTAAAATTTCTGCTGCGCGAATTGTGGTACTAAATACATCATAAACAATTTGGTTATCCATAGTTGTGCCTGCATCAAGGGATGAACCATTATGAGCCTTTGGAGCATTTTCAGGCGAGTTTCCGGGATTTACAACCATCCATTTATATTTGGGATGCTCTACAAGAAAATCAACATAAAATAATGCGGCCCCTTTTAGTACAGGATAAACAGCAGCCAAAAATTCCTGATCGCCTTTGTAAAGATAATGTTCCCATAAGTGCTGGCTTGCCCATCCACCACCTGCGGTCCATAAACCCCAGAAAGCACCATCTACTGCTCCAGTTGCACGCCAGATGTCTGTATTATGATGCGCCATCCAGCCTCTTGCACCATACATCTTTTTAGCCGTTTCCTTACCGGTAACTGACAGATCTTTTACCATTTCTAAAAAAGGCTGATGAAGCTCAGACAGATTTGTTTTCTCAGCTGGCCAATAATTCATTTGAGCATTGATGTTAATCGTATATTTACTGTCCCAGGCCGGATTAAGGCTGTTGTTCCAAATTCCTTGTAAATTGGCAGGCTGTCCTCCTGGCTGAGAAGATGATATTAGTAAATAGCGGCCGTATTGATAATACAATGCTACAAACTGTTTATCATTCGTATTTCTAAAATTTTTCAATCGTTCATCTGTCGGTAAATCTGCTGCCGGAGTTTTCCCTAAGTCTATTTTAACCCTATTGAAGTATTTATGATAAGCTATTATGTGAGATTTTTTTATCTCTTCATAGGATTTACTAAAAGCCTGATCAAGATAATCGGAAGCACGTTTTGCTTCATCTCCATTTACATCATTATAGTTGTTAAAATTTGTAGCAATCGATACAAAAATTGTAACTGCATTGGCATTTTTTACTATAAGGGTATTATCGGTTTTGTCCAATGTTCCGCTATCTAATTTAATACGGGTTATACCTTTAAAATTAATCAGACTTTTTACTCCTTCATGATCGCTTGTACTTCCTGTAATTTCAAGATCCTTTGAATTGCTTATTTCAAAATTCTTTTTCTTATGAGGCGAAGTGTAATTTGCAGTGAATGAAACACTTCCTTTTTTATCTGCTGAAAGATGAATCACGATTACTCTTTCTGAAAATGAAACAAAAGCTTCCCTTGTATATGTTATGCCATTTACCTGATAATTTGTTTTGGCAATTGCCTTTTCTATATCAAGTTCTCGCCTGTAATTGGAGTATTTTTCATGTCCATCAAAATTGAGATTAAGATTTCCCACCGGCTGAAACATTTGTCCATGTGATTTTTTAGAAATAAAAGCCTGATTGCCTAATTTTTCAGCTTCTTTGTGTTTTCCATCAAAAATCATTTTTCTTATTTCTGGCAATGCAGCCAAAGCATCAGGATTGTCATTCCTGTTAGGTCCACCGCTCCAAACTGTATTTTCGTTTAACTGAATGATTTCATTATCAACATTTCCATACACCATAGCACCTAAAAAACCATTACCTATTGGCAGAGCATTTTCCCAGGTTTTACCAGAAGGCTGATTATACCAAAGTTTGAGATTCTGACTCTCTTGTGAGAATCCGATAAGGAATAAAAAAGTTGATAGTATTGAAAATGTTTTTTTCATGGTATATAATTTCAATCTAATTTTAGTTTTAGGAAATGACTGTTTCAAATTAGATAATTCTAAATAGTCCGTTAACTTAAATTGCTTTACATTGGTTATGCATTTTTAAAATTATTTTCATTTAAATATTTGATAATTTCTTCAGAAGCGTTTTTACTTGTAAATCCAAATTTTTGATCCAAAACTGAAGCCGGTGCCGAATACCCGAAATGATCCAGTCCAAATACTTTTCCATTGCTTCCCACCAAACTTTCCAGATTGACAGGAAGTCCGGCCGTAAGTCCGAAAACAAGACTGTTGTTTGGAATTACGCGTTCCTGATAATCTTTTGATTGTAATCTAAATAGTCCCTCTGAAATTATTGAAGCTACATTTATTTTGATTTCCATTGTTTTTTCAAGTTCTGAGGCAGCTTCAATAAGTGTTGCCACTTCTGATCCGTTCGCTATTAAGGTAATATCCGGATTATTCGTTTCCTTTACCAGATAACCTCCTTTTTTGGCTTTGCCTGCTTCTTCAAACCTTGAATTTCCGTTAGTTGGAATATCTTTAATATCTTGTCTGGATAAAATTAAACCTGTCGGCGTTTTTTTATTTTCAAGTGCCATTTGCCACGCAACAGAAGTTTCAATTGCATCCGCAGGACGCAACGCTAATAGACTTTGATCGCCAGAATGATTTTTTATCTTTTCCAAAAGTCGGATTTGTGCTTCCTGCTCGATTGGCTGATGTGTAGGACCATCTTCGCCTACACGAAAAGAATCGTGTGTCCAGACATATTTTACAGGTAATTCCTGGATTGCAGCTAAACGAATAGCTGGCTTCATGTAATCAGAAAACACAAAAAAAGTAGCCACTACCGGAATCACACCTCCGTGAAGTGCTATTCCGTTAGCAATTGCAGCCATAGTTAATTCGGCAACACCCGCCTGCAAAAATCCACCGCTAAAGTCATTCTTCTGCAATACTGATGATTTTTTTAGAAATCCATCTGTTTTATCGCTATTGGATAAATCGGCAGAAGAAACAATCATGTTTTCTACATTTTCTGCTAAATAACCCAAAACGGTAGCAGAAGCGTCACGGGTTGCAGCATTTGCTTTTTGAATAATACTACCAAAATCCAGATCCGGTAAATCACCTGCAAAAAACTGATTAATCTTTTTTGCCAATTCCGCATTTTGAGCTTCCCAATTTGAAAATTTTGCTTTTCGGCTTTGAGCCTCTTCTGCTTTTTTCTTAAGGATAGTGGCGTAATGAGATGCAACTTCATCATAAATAGCAAATGAATCTTCAGGGTTTGCTCCCAGATTAAGCAATGTTGATCTAAAACAAGCTTTTGTTCCACCAATAGGTTTTCCGTGCAATTCGCATTGACCCTCGTATATAGTTCCATCTTCGGTAACACAACCTTTGCCCATTATGGTTCTCCCTATAATCAAAGTTGGTTTTTCGAGTTCTGCATGGGCGGCGTTCAATGCGGAGCGGATATGCGCATGACTGTGACCGTTAATCGTAATAACTTTCCATCCCCAGGATTCATACTTCATGGCCGTGTTTTCAGTCGTTACCTCATCGGTCATCGAAGAAAGCTGTACATCATTGGAATCATAAAACATAATAAAATTGTTCAGTCCCAAATGTCCTGCGATACGTCCTGCTCCTTGTGAAATTTCTTCCTGAACACCACCATCCGTAATAAAACCATAAATTTTATGATCAAATAAATTATCAAATCTTGCCGATAAAAATTTGGCCGCAATTGCAGCTCCAACTCCCATTGCATGTCCCTGCCCTAAAGGACCTGAGGTATTCTCAATTCCCCTTTTTACATCAATCTCAGGATGACCCGGTGTTACTGATCCCCATTGTCTGAAATTTTGGAGATCTGTTTTTTCGTAATTTCCAAGCAAATAATACTGCGCATACATTAAGGCAGAAAGATGTCCGGCATCCATAAAGAAGCGATCCCTGAAAATCCAGTTCATATCGGTTGGATCGTATTTTAAATATTCTGTATATAAAATGTGCATAAAATCTGCACCGCCCATTGAACCTCCTGGATGTCCTGAATTTGCTTTTTCTACCATCGAAATGGCCAATGCTCTTATATTATCTGCTGCTAACTGGTCTATTGTAGTGTTCATTTTAAAATATTTTATTCTGGTTTAACACCCCATTATCATTAATAATGATTCGTATTTTAACCCAATATGATTGTTTATAATTTTAATGTTGATTCAAAAGGAGAAGCCGGTAAATTCTCTCTGTTATATAAATTAGCTTCTTCCGGGTTATCTGCCCAGGCGTATCGAACCTTTAAAGGGTCTTTTACGGCATCACTCCAAACTATCACTTTATCATCCTTAATAATTGCATTTGCCCAAACAAAATTTCCATCCTTTTTCGCAATTGCAAATCCTTTTAATGTATTGCCATTTTTAGACAACAAACCTGTACCGATGTCAGTAAAACTTAAAATCAATTGATTTTCTTTTTTTTCCATTGATTTAAACAAAGGGCCTGAAGCAACTATATTTTTCTCTCCATAAGCCACTTTTCTAGCTTGTAATGCCAGCCTTTTTCCAACGTCATATTTATTTAAAGGGTGAATATCATTCCATTCTCCCAAATCTATTGTTACTGCCATACCTGTATTTGGCACTTTTAGTATCTCTTTTTGCTGCTGTCTTAAAACTGCCCAATTACTTTCACCAGGTTCTGATTTGACTTCCATGAAATTAGCTAACTGAACAAGTATAAAGGGAAGTTTTTCCTGTTTCCATTGCATTCTCCAATTTGCAATTAAAGTTTCCATCAAAGCTGAATATTCTAATGGCCTTTTTGTACTGGATTCGCCCTGATACCAAAGCACGCCTTTGATCGAGTAATTTTTTAAAGGAGCAATCATCGCGTTGTAAAGACCTACTGGTTTCCATCTCACAAAAGTCTGGGATGGCAAAGGCTGTATTTTAGCTCCTTGTTGATACTTCCATTCTCCTTTTAAATCCAGAGTATCATTGGCTATAATCAATTCATAAGGCTTATCAGTTACGAAACCTCCTTTACCTGAATTATTGATAACACGAACCGTAATTTGATTTTTACCTGTTTTTAATATATTACTGTTGAAAGAATAAATTCGGGGAGGATACTGATAAGAGGTAGTTCCAACAAAATGACCATTTACATATACGGAATCTGCATCTACAATACGCCCTAATAAAAGTTTTGCCTGATCCCCTTTTATTTCTGATAATGAAAATTCTTTTCTGAACCAAACTGAACCATTCGTAAACCCTAATTCGTTATCAGCCCAATATCCGGGAAGATTCATCTTTTTCCATCCTGAATCGTCTATTTCAGATTTTGACCATTTGTTTTTTAATCCTATATCCGTATTATTGACTGAGTGATACCATTCTCTGTTCACCTTTCTGTCATTATCATCAATTGCTATTTGTAGTTTTCCGTCTTTAAATTTCAAATATTCCTGATAATATTCAGGAAATTGTTTAACGCTTTCTTCACTTATCCAGGCTTCTGCGGGAGATCCTCCTAAAGCGCTATTGATTAATCCGATAGGGATTTTATATTTTTCATAAATTTCCAATGCAAAAAAATAGGCAACACCTGAAAATTGCAAAACATTTATCGGATTTGCAGAAATCCATTCACCAGATGAAAAATCTTCTTTTTCATTTGCAAAATAATATTCGTCTGGCACTAAAAATTGCCTGATATTTGAATTATTTGCTAGTGCAATGACATCTTTGTACTTATCTTTCAGCCTGTTCATTGGAAGTTCCATATTGGATTGACCGGAACAAACCCAAACATCTCCAAAAAGGATATTTTTAATTTTTACAGTGTTGGATGCCTTAAAAGTCATTTCATAAGGACCACCTGGTTTTTGAGTAGGCAGAATAATAATCCATTTACCATCTTTAGTGGCTACGGTCTTGTATTTTTTATTAATGAACTCCAATTCTACTTTTTCATTGGGAGAAGCCCAGCCCCAAATTTTAATTTTTGCATCTCTTTGCAGTACCATACCATCGCTGATTAAGCGAGGAAGTCTTATTTGAGAATTTGCAATTATACCGATGAACAGTGTAATTATTATAATGATTTTTTTCATGTGATTGAATTCTAAATAAGCATTCATTCTAAAAGTAATGAAAAAGCCGAAAGGGATTAAACTTTCGGCTTTTATTTAAAAACTAACTAACATTCAGTTAAAACTAATTCTGAAAATAAACTAAATATTAACTTTTAAACTAAACTCAAAATCTTTAATTGTGGGGCAATTATATCTTTAATTATATCCTGGATTCTGATACGCAGCTTTTTCAGCAGCACTCATTTCCATTCCATCAAGCTGGCCTTGCGGAATAGGGCGCAAATAATGATACTTTTCTATTGTTCTGGTAACAACTACTGGAGTATGATCTCCAACATTTGGTCCACCAATTGTATATTTACCCGCAAGCTCATTCCATTTTTGTGTTCTTACTAAATCATTCCAACGGTATCCTTCGCCAAAATATTCACGGGAACGTTCAGCCAAAATATAATTAATATCAATTATTGCAGGAGTTGAGCTTACTAATAAAGCACTATTATCTGCAGTTTTTGCTACTCTTCCATTATTATCCCAACGCCATTTTCCAGCACGGGCACGAATTACATTAATTAAATCTCTCGGAGTCATACTACCAGTTGCACCTTTTACTGCAGCTTCTGCGGCAACAAAATAAAATTCAGAAAATTTAGCAATTGGGAATGGTCTTGTACTACCAGCATTTGGCTGTCCTAATCCTCCTGCATTATCAGTACGATAGGGACCCAATTTCCAGAAGCCTGGATATGTTCTTCGGCTTATTCCTTGTGGAGAAATTACATAATCTGCCCTGCCCGGTAAAACTCCTGCGCCAATATTGCTGCTAGATTTTTCAGAATAAGTAATTGGTGTTCCAGGTTCATCATTAAGGAAAGTTAAAATTGCCTCGCCTGGGTGAACTGGTAAACCATTAGCGTTATTAAGTGTGGCTACATTTGTTAATCCTGTTCCTGCAAGGTTCCAGTTTCCACGGTATACTGTAGAAAAAGTTCCATCATATCTTGAATCATTTGTTTTATCTGCAAATGTATTAGTAAAAACTTCGATAGGAGGTGCCATCCTTATCCATGGGCGTCCTAAGAATTGGTCAGCTGCACGCTGTACACTAGAAACTGTTTTTCCATCTGCTGGATTTACACTTCTAATAGCGGTATAGTCCCATGTTGACATCCATCCTGCAAAATTATCAGGTGCAGCTCCACTACCGTTTGTAAGACTTCCTCCATTATAATATTCACTGGACTGAGTGTGGTCTGCATACAGCATCATTTCTTTATTACGATCATTAGATCCTAAGTTTACATCGTAATAATAAGGCAATAAACCATATGATCCTGGATTATTAATACCATCCAAAGATAAATTATATGCCTGTTGGAAATACCATTGGGCATTATGCCCGTCAGGATCTGTTCTTGGAGTATCAGGATAGGTTGGAATATTATTTGGGTTTTCTAACCACCATCCGTAAGTAAGATAGGCTTTTGCCAATATTAAACGTGCTAAAGTCTTTGTTGCTGTTCCTGTTAACCTTGGAGCATCAGGTAATTCATTTATAGACGCTATAAGATCAGGAAAAACAGATTTCGTATAAACTTCAGTTACAGTATTTCTCTTAGAAGTTCTGGAAGGTTTAAGATTAAATTTTAACTCACCCTGCCCTAAATCTAAAGGAACCCCTCCAAATGTCTGCACTAATAAAAAATAATCAAAAGCTCTAAAAAATTTAGACTCAGCAATTATACTGCCTGCAACACCAACTGCCGGACCATTTTCAATAATTCCATTGGCAGTATTGATATCGCTAAATGAATTATTCCACAATCTGTCAGCTCGGCTTGAAATTGGAGTAATCACTCCGACACCTGAAAGGTCATGATCTTTAAAGTTTCCGTCTGCCTGTTGCGCATAAGTATGTTCATCAGTACCTGTTTGCGTAGCATTGTAGTAATAGGCTTCTCCATATATCCAACGTAAATGAGCATAATGTGAGGTTATTCCCTGCAAGATTCCCTGTTGCGTTTTAAAATATTCAGGTTCGTAAAAATCGTGAGGTTTTTCTTCTAAAATATCGGAACAGCCTGCGAAGGAGAACAAAATTACTGATCCTATTATTAATTTTTTGAAAATATATCTTTTCATAGTTCTTCTTGATTAAAATGTTAAATTAAGTCCTAATAAATAGTTTCGGGTTGTAGGTGTATTGGTTCCAATAACCAAAAATCTACGTTGGTAAGAAGCAACAGCTTGGTTTTCATCTCCAAATGAATTTGTTTCCGGATCCATTCCTGACATTTTATGGTAAGGAGAGAAAAATACAAAAGGATTTTGTGCAGTAAAATAAAGTCTTAGTTTTTCAATTCCTAAATCTCTCATAAACTCCTGATCTAATGTATAACCTAATGTTATTGCTCTAATTTTTACATAAGAGGCATCAAAATAACTCATTGTTGACATATATTTTGGGTTATCACCACTTCTTAGACCATATGGGTTAGGATATTCAGCATCTCTGTTATCCGGCGTCCAGTAATCTACATCCACATTACTTCTTCTACCATTAAGAAGGTTAAGATAACTAGCTCCTCCATATAAAGTACTCACTAATACACCTCCACTTTTAAATGCTCCAACTGCAGAGAAATCAAAACCTTTATAGCTTAAGTTAGTATTAAAACCTCCCTGAAAGTCCGGATCAGTTTCAATTATCTGTCTGTCACTTGCATTAATGGCACGAGTTGGCGAACCATCTGGATTATAAGTTCCATTATATTTAACCTGAATAGATCCTACAACAGTTCCTGCATCATTAATTCCATATTTCTGGTTAGGTTCCAATATTGACATATATGGATCTCCCTCTTTCCAAAGACCAACTTTCTCATAATCATAAATTGAATTGATATTATATCCGACAAACCATGAGTTAGACTCATCCCTTGAAGCTCCTGATGCCAATTTAACTAATTTATTCTCATTTGCATATAAGTTAAAACCTACTGACCAGTTTAAACCATTTGGATTATCAAGAATTACTCCGTTCAAAGATATTTCGTAACCTTTATTTTCACTTTCTCCAACATTTGCAACATAACTGGCAACACCAGATGTTACCGGAAGATTTACCCTTTGTAAAAGATCTTTTGTATTCGTTTTATAATATTCAATTGTACCTGACAAACGGTTATTAAAGAATCCAAAATCCAATCCATAATTCCAGGTTGTAGAATACTCCCATCCTAAATTATCATTAGTTAATTCTGTAACAAATACTCCTGTTGCATTTGTAGCTCCAAAATTATAAGGTCTGGTACTCAAAGATCCTAAAGTAGAATATGGATTTACAGCCTGATTAGAAGTTTCACCGTAACCAGCACGTAATTTCAATAGATTTACCCATGGAAGTTTTTTCATAAAAGATTCATTTGAAACTGTCCAACCTGCAGAAACTGCCGGATACGTTACCCATTTATTTCCTTCAGACAATCTTGAAGAACCATCTGAACGAACTGTTCCGGAAATGAAGTATTTATTATCGTAAGAATACATTGCTCTTGCCATGTAAGAACTTAAACCCCATTGTGTATAATCCTGATCTCCAGGAGGAATAATTATTGGTTCTTCACTCTGAGCCATGTTATAAAACTGAAATGCATCAGAAGTAATTCCTCTTCTTGTTATTCTGGAAGTATTACCTGTGTATTGCTCATTCGAATACAATGCTACAAGATTTATAGTGTGCTTATCTGCAAAGGTCTTATCATATGTTACTAAGTTCTCGATAAGCCATTGAGTGGACATTTCATTTTTTATTGCTGCTTCTGATAGTGTTGTCGCATTCACATCAAAAACTCCTTGACCTTCATAATATCCGCTGTTAGCTACACGAAAATTTAATCCGGTATTCATACGATATTTTAAACCATCTACTCCAGGAATTTTCAATTCAGCAAAAATATTATTATAAGAACTAAAAGCTCTGGTTAAGTTGACATAAGATTCTCCCAGATTATTAATAGTTTCTCTATTATACACCCAGTTTTCATCAGCTGGCATCCTAACAGTTCTTTTCAAAGACCCATCTGCATTATATGGATTAGCTAAAGGAGAAGTTCCCAATACAGTACCTGTACCTATGTTATCTCCATTTGTAGTTGCATAATTACTATTGGTATTGAATCCAAGTCGAAGTGCTTTTCCTATTTGTTGATCTAAACCAGCTCGAAGTGTAAAACGCTCAAAATTTTGACCTGGCAATACAGCCTCTTCTTTATAATAACCTAAACCTGCATTGTAAGCTCCACCTTCAGTTCCTCCTGTAACACTTATATCATGACTAATCATTTCACCAGCCCCATAAAGTCCATCCTGCCAGTTAGTATTGGTATTTCTTGATTCATCCAATCCATCAGTATTATATAAACGAGCAGCGGTACGAAGCGCACCGAACTTGGCTCCATCCATCATATCATATTGACCAAAAACTTGTTTAATACCACTAAATCCATTGTAATTAAAAGTAGCTTTTTGATTTTTACGTCCTTTATTGCTAGTAATTAATATAACCCCATTTGCACCACGCGAACCATAAATGGCAGTCGCAGAAGCATCTTTCAAAATATCTACAGATTTAATATCTACAGGATTAATATCTCCTATTTGACCTGCAAATGGAACTCCATCAAGTACTATTAGCGGATCATTACTTCCTGTAAGCGATCTTGTACCACGTATACGAATCTGCATAGCAGCCCCAGGTTTTGAAGATGTCTGTAATAATTCTACACCTGCTAATCTACCTTGAAGTGCCTGTGTAATGTTTGAAGATTGCACTTCGTTTAACTCTTTTCCTCCAATAGAAGCTACAGATCCAGTTACAGCTTCCTTACGTTGAACACCGTATCCGATAACAACAACCTCTTTTAAAGAATTGGAGTTTTCTTCTAAAACCACATCGATTTTAGATTTGCCCTGAACGCTTACTTCTTTTGTATTTAATCCTAAAAAACTAAAAACAAGAACACCATTAGAAGGAACATTAGTGATAGTAAAATTACCATCAAAACCTGTTGCAACACCATTCTTAGTACCCTTTACGATAACATTGGCACCAGGTATTGGACCATTTGCATCAGATACAGTTCCGGAGACTGTTGATTGTGCATTAGCATTCACAGAGAACATAAACATCAGAGTCAGAAACCCAAGATATTTAAACAATTGTGATTTACTTTTAATTTTAAAAAAGTTAGTCATAAAAAATGATTTTAATTAATATTTAGTTTGGTTTAGTTTGTTAATAAATTTTTAATGTGAGGATTCTTAAAAAGTTTCATTAATTATTTATTGAAACAAATATATATAAAAAACAACAATACACAATCGGTTGCGTTATTTTTTTTTACGAATTACAAAAAAAAAAGTAATATTAAAAACATTATAAAAATTTTATATGCTAAAATTTTACATAATTTACAATATACCAATAAAACAGTATCAAATAATTACATTATAAACACCTATTAAGATAATTTTAAGAAAAAAAATCAAAACTATATATCTGAAGTAAAAGTTAAAAATAACCTAATATAGCAATAAAATTTGAAATACTAATAATGTTAAAAATCTTAATAATTAGGCTTTAGTTACAATAATTAATTTAATTTAACGGCTTTTATTAAGAATTCTAATGAAATACTTTTTTTCAATTATATAAAAGAAAAAAAACAATCGGTTGTTAATTTTCTAAAAAAAAACTTCTTTTACACTAAAAAGTATAAAAGAAGTTTTTTAGAAATTATGTCAAATTTGAAGTCATTTTATCATAAACAAGATTATGACAATATTCAAAAATTAATACACTTTACAAATTCATCTTTTTGGCATCTTCAACAAATTGTTTTAATCCAATATCCGTTAAAGGATGTTTAAGCAATCCTTTTATTGAGGATAAAGGTCCTGTCATAACATCTGAACCTACTTTTGCACAATTAACAACATGCATCGTATGCCTGATAGAAGCTGAGAGTATCTGTGTATTAAAAGCATAATTATCATAAATCTCTCTGATTTCGCTAATAAGATGCATTCCATCTGTAGAGATGTCATCTAGCCTTCCCAAAAATGGAGAAACATAAGTGGCACCTGCTTTTGCAGCCAATAACGCCTGACCTGCTGAAAAAACCAAAGTCACATTTGTTCTGATTCCTTTATCGGAAAAATATTTGCAAGCCTTAATACCATCAGCAATCATAGGCAATTTCACCACAATCTGATTATGCAAAGCCGCCAATTCTTCGCCTTCTCTAATCATTCCTTCAAAGTCTGTTGAAATAACTTCGGCAGAAACATCGCCATCCACAATATTGCATATATCCAGGTAATGTTTCAAAATGTTGTCTTTTCCGGCAATGCCTTCTTTTGCCATTAAGGACGGATTTGTAGTAACCCCGTCTAATACTCCCAAGGCCTGAGCTTCTTTAATATCTTCTAAATTTGCAGTATCTATAAAAAATTTCATTTGTTCTGATTTTATTAATTAACTGAATTGTTAATCATGTGAATGATACAGCTAACGTACCCGCAACAGATTAGTTGGAGAAATTAGCATTGAATACAAAAGCATTTTTTAAAAATATAAGGAAGTCAAAGTTTACTCTTTTATTAAATAACATCACCTAACTAACCAACCATTTTAGGTAAAAATCACATGAACATGAAATGTTCAAATTATATAAAAGACTTTTTTTTGATCATTAATTGTGAAAGTAAAAAAGAATAATAACCAACTTTTCTTTTTAACGCTGCACAACTATCTAACAGAACCAAAAATAATTAAACTTTAACTTCCTAATAAAAATGCTTTATACTTCTTTATTAAATATATTGATTGATAATATTTTCAAACAATTCCTGTTTACCGCTTTGAAGATTTAATTCTCCATTTTCATTTGCGATATTGTACAAGTCTTTAAGATTCAGTTTTCCGTCAGCAAAATCTTTTCCTTTTCCTGAATCGAATGAGCTATATCTTTCTTTTCTTAATTTTTCGTAAGGAGAAGACGTGATAATTTTATCCGCCGTCAATAATGCTCTTGCAAAAGTATCTGCTCCGCCAATATGTGCTAAGAAAACATCCTCTAAATCTGTAGAATTTCTTCTGATTTTTGCATCAAAATTTACTCCACCGCCTTGTAATCCGCCAGCTTTCAAGAAAACAAGCATTGCTTCAGTTGTTTCCTGAATATTATTAGGAAACTGGTCTGTATCCCAACCATTTTGGTAATCACCTCTGTTGGCATCAATGCTTCCTAACATTCCGGCTTTTGCAGCAACTTCAATTTCATGTTGAAAAGTATGTTGTGCCAAAGTTGCGTGATTCACCTCAATATTGATTTTGAAATCTTTATCTAAACCATATTCTTTTAAGAATCCAATTGCAGTAGCCGAGTCAAAATCATATTGGTGTTTTGATGGCTCCATTGGTTTTGGCTCAATAAAGAAAGTTCCTTTAAATCCTTGAGATCTTGCATAATCTCTTGACATCGTTAAAAATTGTGCCATGTGGTCCAATTCTCTTCCCATATCTGTGTTCAGCAAAGACATATAACCTTCTCTACCTCCCCAGAACACGTAGTTTTCTCCGTCTAAGGCGATTGTAGCATCCAAAGCTAATTTCACTTGTCCTCCGGCTCTTGCCACCACATTAAAATCAGGATTGGTAGCGGCACCGTTCATAAATCTTGGATTAGAGAAACAGTTTGAAGTTCCCCAAAGCAATTTAATTCCTGAAGCTGCTTTTTTCTCTTTCAGGTATTCTGTAATTGTTGCCAAACGTCTTTCAGATTCTGCGAATGTTGGTCCTTCAGCAATTAAATCATAATCGTGAAAACAAAAATAATCGAAACCCATTTTGCTGATGAATTCAAAAGCAGCATCTGCTTTGTCTTTTGCTGCCTGAATTGGATCTGAAGACTGGTCCCATGCAAAATTTTGAGTTCCCGGTCCAAACGGATCACTTCCTTGTCCGCAGAATGTATGCCAGTACGCAATTGCAAATCTAAAATGCTCACGCATTGTTTTTCCTGCTACAACCTGCTCCGGATTGTAATATTTGAATGCCAATGGATTATCCGATTCTTTTCCTTCGAATTTAATTTGGCCGATACCTTTATAATATTCTTTATTTCCTAAAACTATCATTCGTTCTTTTATTTATTTGTTAATATTATTTCTAATTCTTGTTTCCATTTTTGATAAGCCTTTTCATAAGGCTCTTTGTTTTTAAGTGGCAAAAACGTCATTACGTGATCGTTTGTCGTAATACTTGACCCGAATTTATCATAATCACCATCTTTTAATCCTACGGCTCTCGCTGCTCCTACGGCTCCGGTAGTATTGTAAATTTCTATCTCATGACCAATTAAGGTTGCAACAGTATTGGAGAAAATCTCAGAACGGAATAAATTATCATTTCCTGCCCTGATTACATTAATGGTGGCATTGTCCTCTTTCAGACATTCCATACCATAAACAAATGAAAAAGCAATTCCTTCCAAAGAAGCCCTGAATAAATGCGAGCTGTTGTGAATGTTTAAATTCAGGTTTAAAAAGTGCGTTCCTATGTTTTTATTATTAAACATACGCTCAGCACCATTTCCAAACGGAATCACAACTACTCCATCGGATCCTACTGTAATTTTTGAAGCCTTTCGGTTCATTGTTTCGTAGGTTTCAGTTCCCATATTATTACGTAACCAGCGGTATTGGATTCCGGCTCCGTTTATGTTTAATAATTTGCCAATTCTTGGTGTTCTTTCTTCGTAATTAACGTGTACAAAATTATTTACCCTGTTGGTTTTATTTCCCGATGGAATTTCACTTACTGCATAAAACACTCCCGAAGTACCGCCTGTTGCTGCCACTTCACCCGGATTCAATACATTTAGTGCCAATGCATTATTCGGCTGATCTCCTGCCCTGTACACTACCGGTATTCCTGAAGGAAGTCCGGATTCTTTTGAAGCTTTATCAGTTAAATTCCCTTGATTGGTAAAATTTTCTACAATATTTGGTGTCAATGACTGATCTATTCCGTAATAATCCAGAAGCCAGTCTGCAACTTTGTTTTCTTTATAATCCCAAAGCATCCCTTCAGACAAACCGTTTTTTGTTGTAGTTACTTCTCCAGTCAATTTATAAGCGATATAATCACCCGGAAGCATGTACTTATAGATTTTACTATAAATATCCGGCTCATTTTCTTTTACCCATTTTAGTTTCGAAGCCGTAAAATTGCCTGGGGAATTCAATAAATGTTCAGAACATTTTTCTGGTCCAATTTCGGCGTAAGCCTTGTTTCCAATTTCTACCGCACGGCTGTCACACCAGATAATTGAATTTCGAAGCGGATTACAGTCTTTATCAACAATAACCAAACCGTGCATTTGATATGAAATACCAACACCCGTAATTTTTGACGGATCGATATTAGCTTCACGAATGGCTCTTTTGGTTGCCGTACAAATGTGCTGCCACCAAATTTCCGGATCCTGCTCTGCCCAGTCTGAATGCAGCGATACGATTTCCATTTCGTTTTGAGGTTCATTCAAAACAATTATTTTCTTGCCTGTTTCGGCTTCTACCACGGCTGCCTTAACAGACGAACTTCCAATATCATATCCTATATAATACATAACTTATAATGATTCTCTTAAAATTAAATTTGTTGGCACATAATACTGAACAACTTCTTCGTGTGTTATAAATGCCGCTGCTTTTGTTCCTAATTCCTTAAAGTCAGTTGAAATAACTGAAATTCCTTTGTATATAAATTTTTTCATTGGCGTTTCGTTATATGATAAAAAACCAACATCTTCACCTGGCTCCAGATCTTTTTCTTTGCATTGCTCCAAAAAATCTCCTAAAATCCTGTCACTGATACTAATGTATGCAATCCCTTTCTGTATGTTAAACTTTTTAGGATCTGTAATGATTTCATTTTTCAGTTTAAAATCAATGCAAAATTTTTTAAAAAAATCCAATGTCTCTTTAGGATGATTGGTATAATCAGGATAAACAAACTGAATACTTTTGTATTTCTTAAATAAATCAACAGCCTCTTTTAATGAATTGTAAAATGCTTTGCCAAAATCCTGAAAAATATAATTATTATCTTTTTTTGAATGGATATTCCAATCTATCAAAAGCAATTTATCATTCGAAATAGCTGATAGTGTTCTTGCAACTTCTTTGTGATCAAAATTCATGACCACATATTTATAATACTTTCCTACGCTGTTATTGACAATCGTCTTAAAAACATCAATGTTATAATGATGAAACTGTACATCCGTAATCACATTATCCGGAAGGTTATTTACAAATGAATGATATAAAACCTCCTTGTACGCCTTAAAAGTATCCAGAACCAGAAGCACTTTTCTGGTTTCTCCCGAAACATAATATCCTTTATTGGGAACAGAATCGATGATATTTTGATCTTTTAAAATCGAATACGCTTTAAAAACCGTATCCCTGGATAATTGGTTCTCCTTACAAATTGAATTTACAGACGGAAGCAAATCTCCTTTTTGTAAAATATTCTCTGCAATGGCATTATTTATTCCGTTAACCAGCTGCTGGTATTTCGGAACGTCACTGTCGTGATTGATTATAAATACAAATTTCTCCTGTTCCTCTTTTAGCATACTGTTCCGTTCTGTTCTGGTCTGCTAAAATAATTATTTTGTTCTAATAAAAAAATAGTTTACTAATTTAAATTGTTATTTTATTATACTGCGTTATGTCTGTTTAAAGTATAAACTTAGTAAAAGTTGAAATTTAATTCTCTTTGGTATAGCCTTTTATCATTTTTCAAATTCAAAGTATAAAATTTTGCTGCTCTGTGGGACACATCTTCTTCTTTTTCATCTAAATCCGAAACAATTCCCATTTGCAATATCTTTCTACGGAAATTAGATTTATTTATTTCGATTCCTAAGATTTCTTCATATAGATGTACTACCTGCAGCAATGTAAATTTTTCCGGCAATAAATTAAATCCGATAACACTTTTGCAGATATTTTTACGAAGTTTGTTAAGACTACATTCTACAATTATCTGATGTTTTTCATTTAAATTCTGAATTTCATTAGCGCTTACCCATTTTGTATTCTGACTTAAAACTGAGTTCGATTCATCTTTCAATTCACTTCTAAACATGGCATAATATCCAATTGAAATTTCCTCCTTAAGTGACAATGGAGATGGATATCCAAAAGCTTTCAACTGCTCTAAAAAGAAATTATCCTGATGAATATATTTTTTTAGAATATTATGGGCTGTACTTGCCAGGGTTTCTCCCTCTTTAAGCCAATCCTTTGCCAGCCCCCAATTTTCGTTTCCCTTATCATCTGTTTGTTTTACCAATAAGACTTTAAGAATTTCATCTTCAAAATTGAATATGACGCAATCAATTTCTATTCTGTCTGTAATATATTGACTGGATTCATTATTCCTTTTTTCATCTTCCTTTTTCATAGAAAATAAAATTTACACATATTACTACTATTCTTAAAACAAGTGATCTTATTCTATAAATCTTCTAATTCCATAAGGATCAATGGTAATGATTCTGCCATCCTCCAGATAATCTATTTTTGTTACTTTCATACTCCTTAAATGCGTTACACCCTTTGAAAGACTTGAATCATGATAAAATAAATACCATTCATTTTCTACTTTACAAATGGAGTGATGTGAAGTCCAGCCAACAACAGGATTCAAAATTCGTCCCTGATAGGTAAAAGGACCATAAGGATTATCACCAATTGCATAACAAATAAAATGAGTGTCACCTGTTGAATACGAAAAGTAATATTTATCATTGTATTTGTGAACCCAGGAAGCTTCAAAAAAACGACGGTCATTATCGCCTGCTTTTAGCACTTCTCCATTTTCATCCAGAATTTTTATTTCTACAGGCTCTTCATCGAATTCTAACATATTATCTGTTAGTCTTGCAACTATTGGTCCTAAAGCCGCTTCATTACCAACTGGTTCTACATTGCTTTCGTTATATTGATTATCTCTGTATTTCTGCAACTGACCGCCCCAGATACCTCCTAAATACATGTAATACTTTCCGTCTTCGTCTTCAAAAACAGCCGGGTCAATACTATAACTTCCTTTTATTGCGTCCGGTTCAGGTTTAAATGGTCCAACAGGAGAGTCACTGACTGCTACTCCGATCTGAAAAATTCCGTTAGCACGTTTGGCAGGAAAGTACAAGTAATATTTACCGTTTTTACATGCTGCATCAGGTGCCCACATTTGTTTCTCGGCCCACGCTACATCATCCACATGCAAGGCAACGCCATTGTCTACTGCCTTTGATGTAATATCATCCATCGAAAAAACATGATAATCTTCCATACCAAAATGATCTCCGTTGTCATTAAACGGAATCCCGGCATCGATATCGTGTGATGGGTAAATATATATTTTACCATTGAATACATGTGCCGATGGATCAGCGGTGTAAATATGAGAAACCAAAGGTTCTGAAATCGCTAATTTATTAATCTCTTCAAAATTAATTTGTTCAATACTATCTTCAGGCATAGTCTATCTTTATATTTTAAATTATAATTAAGTTCTTCTTTGTTTTAAATCAGTTTCTATCTGAACTTCCATTTTTTTATCAATCTTGTAAAAAAGCAATAATACAACTCCAATCAAAAAGGGAATCGAAGGAAAAACACTTACCAATAATCGAATTCCGTTTATTGCTGTTTCTGTTTGGGTTAATGAGTTGGGAACGTAGTGAAAATGCCCCAGAAATAAAGTTGTTAAGGCACCTCCAATACTTAAACCTGCCTTTAAACCTACCATCATGGCTGAAAATATGATAGCAGTTGCACGACGGTTATTCAGCCATTCTGAATAATCCGCAACATCTGCAATCATTGCCCAAAGAATCGGAATGGTTATTCCGTAAAAGAATCCATGCAAAATTTGGGAAAAGAAAATCAAACTGATAGAAGAAGGCGGGAAGAAATAAAAGGCAAGTATGAAAAGTGTCGAAATAAATAAAAACAATCCGAATACATTTCGTTTTCCGTATTTATCTGCTAAGCTTTTAGACAAGGTAATTCCGACTATCATAAAAATAATACCGCCGGCATTGAACAATCCAAATCCCGCTGAAACCGGATCAGTACCAAAATGATTTAAACCTATGTTTGACAATACATCCAGAATAGGCTGAATAAATTGAGCCAGGCTTTGTTTGTCTACATAATTTTCAAAATAATAAACATAAGCCCCTCCTTTCATAGCCAGAGTTACAAATACCAAAGTTGTCAGGCATAACATAATCACCCATGGTTTATTTTTCATCAAGTCACTTAAATCTTCCCTGATACTTGACTTTTGTTCCGGTTTTGGAACGATGCGTTCTTTTGTAGTTAAAAAGGTGATCAATAACATAATTGTACCTACAATGGCTAATACTGTCATTACCTTTTCTATACCAATTGCCTTATCTCCGTTTCCAGCGCTTTTAATAATACCAAGCATAAATACCTGTACAAAAAACTGAGCAAACATCACTGCAACAAAACGATAAGAAGACATGCTGTTTCTTTCACCCATATCACCTGTAATTACGCCACTTAAGGCAGAATACGGTAAATTATTACTGGCATAAAAAAGCAATAATAATGTGTAAGTCACTACTGCATAAATTACTTTTCCCTGATACGAAAAATCAGGTGTTGTAAAAGCTAACAGAGCTATAGCTCCCAAAGGTATTGCTGTTATTAAAATCCAAGGTCTGAATTTACCCCATTTTGTACTGGTTCTGTCAGCCAGAACTCCAATTATCGGATTAAAGACAAAAGCTGCAATCAAACCAACAACCAACATAATGATAGAAGAATCCGTTGGCGACAATCCATAAATATCTGTGTAAAAGTACGCCAGATAAGTCATCAATGTTTGAAAAACCAGATTGGCAGCAAGGTCACCCAAGCTATATCCAATTTTTTCCTTTATGGATAATTTTTGTGAAATAAAATTCATTTAAATATTGGTTTAATGTGGTTATAGTTAATAATGTTATTCATCAAATTGATCAAATATATCTCCTATTTGATAGTTGTAATTGAGTAATTATATTAGTAATTGTGGTGCAAGATAAATAATATTTCAATAAAACAATCGGTTGTGTAAATAAAAATAGTATTAATTGTTAAGTGTAAATACAACACATTTCTTTAAAATATGATAATTTACTTTTTGACATTTTTTAATTCCATGACACTGTCGTAAGCTTTTTTATGTTTAAGCCTGGTATCAAATAACAAAGGATAATTAGTTCTTCCTTTAATCGGCCATCCGTTCAGCCACGATTGTTCATCATGAACTCCCCAAAAGGTAACCCTGCTGATTTTATCTTTATGTTTTAAGAACAATTTAAAAATAGATGCGTAACGGTAAGCCAGTTTATTCTGAATAGAGTCAGGCAATGTTTTTGGATAAGGGTTCATTTTGGCACTTCCCTCAAAATTCTGGTTCACATCAGCTCCTTTCAAATCCCAAGGATTTGGTAAAACGGTGATATCTAATTCCGTAAAAGCAATTTTGAGTCCCAGTTTCGAGTACTCCAAAATACTATTTTCTATCACTTCCAATGATGGGCTTTCCAGTCTCCAATGTGCCTGAATACCTACACCATCTACTTTTCCACCGGCAGCTTTTATCTTTTTGATCAAATTTATTGTACCATCTCTTTTGGCAGGTTCTTCATTATTATAATCGTTGTAATATAAGTCAACCTTTGGATCGGCGGCGGCGGCTAATTTAAATGCATCAGCCAGATAATGTTCTCCAAGGGCAGTCAAAAAAACCGATTTTCTCAATGTCCCATCCTCATTCAAAGCTTCGTTAACAACATCCCATGAATCTATTCTCCCTTTATATTTTGAAACTATTGTTGTGATATGATCTTTCATAAATGCTTTCATTTCAGTGCTATCCTTGATTTTTTGCATCCATGGAGCCAATTGACTGTGCCATATAAGTGTATGCCCGTGAATGAACATTTTGTTTTTCTCGCCATATGCTACAAATTTATCAGTCAAAGCAAAGTCGTATTTATCCTTTTGTGGATGCATAAACATCGATTTCATAATATTTTCGGCCGTAATAGCATTAAATTCCTTACGGATAAGTGAATCTACTTTTAAATCTTTTTCTTCAATCTGATCGGCGCTTAACGCTGTTCCTATATAAAAATCATTTTTGTAGGCATCTTTTAAAGAAGAGATTTCTTTTTTCGAATTGCAGTTCACCAACAACAAAGCCGTTATTGTCAACAAACAAGGTTTAATAAGTTTCATATTTTTGGTTTAATAGTTATTTATTCTGAAAACTTTGCGGAGGACCTAAATACGATTTTAGAATTTGTCCCGATTCTGTTTCAATCACAATTTTTTGAAGTACCAAAGCGGGATCAACACCGTAAAATTTTAAAATATGACTTCCTGAATTCTCTAATTTATGTGTGGAAGTCATAATTTTGATATTGTCTGCAACAGTTCTATTCCATTCTTTTTCAGAATTGTCTTCATTAAAATTGATAATTTGTGGTTGCTCAGTATCAATACCAATCCCATATTTTAAACCTTCCCCATTCTTATAATTAATTGTTGGAGAAAAATAAGCGTAAACCTTAATATTTCCTTTACTGAAAAAATGCAGATAGTATTCTAATCGTGGAGAATTTTCAGAAATTTCAATGGTTTTATTATTGGAAGGTTTTAAAGTAACGCCAGATTTGGTTCGTCCCAAATTGGGAATGACTGTCCATTTCACATCCTTATTAAATGCTCGTGAATAATTTTGGGCATCTATGGCAATGTATCCATTTGATTCTGCAAAACCTCTAATTTGTTTAACTTCAATATTTAGAATATTTACATTTACTACAAACTTTTGTTTGTTTACTGTAATTGTAAATTGTCCTTTCAAATCACTTTTTTGAACTTTTGTCCAATCAATATTTACAATTATTCTTTCCTCATGATTAATAATTCCCTTTGATTTAGAGAATGTAATCCAGTTATTTTTAGTACTGATTTTAAAATCGAAAGGTTTTATTCCCCTATTAAATAAATCAACATAAGTGGACTTATTTTCGAAAGAATTAAATGTAGGTAAAACGATTTCTTCAGCATTAGTAGTCCACGATTTTTCAGAACCTTCAATAGCAATTCCGGCGTCCGATTTATTAGCTAACTCTATGAGGCTTGTTTTAGGAATCACATTTTTTTTGGGTTCCTGCCAATACGTATAACCAATGTGCGTTTGCGCCATCATGTGATTCCATTTGCCATTCGCTAGCTTTGTATGGTAATAATTGGTGAGCAAACTATCTTTTTCAAATAAATCTTTTACTTGTTTCGCATAAAAATTTGCAGAAGATCTTCCCTGGTTAGCATATAATTGATTTTTTGCCGTCGCTACATACAATTCATTTAAGTTAGCGCTTGCCAAAACAGGAAACAAAACCAGCTGGTAAAAAGCATCTTTATATTCCGGCTGTAATTGATTATGAATCGAATTGGCTTTATCAACCAGTTTTTTATAATCGCCAATTACATTTTCAGCTTCGTTATAGTTGGTAAGACTGTAGGTTTTCTCATTCAGCAATTCCGGTTTTCTGCGTGCGTTGTATTTGGTGTATAATTTTACTATCTCCCCGATTTCTTCCGCATTTTGGTTTCCAAAATTTTCTTTTGACCATTGCACATAGTACTGTTCTAAATTGCCCGCATTAAATGCTTCCGGGTTCCATGCCATATCCAGAAAAAATTCAATCGGAAATTCCATTGGCTTGATATCACCTACATTTACAATCCAGATTCTATCAACTCTATGCTGGTAAGCCAAATCCATCTGTTCCCACGTACGTTCGATTTGGTTGGTATTAATCCATTTGTAGTTTCTGGGCCCGCCCACATAATCATAATGGTAATAAATTCCGTAGCCACCTTTTCTTGGTTTTGAATCCAATTCAGGTAATTTTCGGATATTTCCCCAATTGTCATCACATAACAAAAGCGTTATGTCATCCGGAACACGCATTCCTTTATCGTAATAATCCTGAACTTCCTTATAAAGCGCCCACATTTGAGGCGTATCTTCAATTGGCTTTTTGGTCACTTCACTGATAATATTCCTTTGTGTTTTTACGATGTTTTCCAAAAGTCCAATTGCCGTGCCTTCAGTCATAGGTTCATCACCATCTCCACGCATCCCTACTGTTACGATGGTTTCCTTATTGCCCATTCTTTTAATGCCTTCTTTCCAGAAATTGTTCAGGTTTTCAGAATTGGTGCTGAAATCCCATTTCCCTTTTCCGAATTTTGCCCACTCTGCATGGGCTCGTGCCAAAGGTTCGTGATGCGAAGTTCCCATTACGATTCCGTATTCATCTGCCAAATCAGCATTTTGAGCATCATCCACATAAAACATTCTTCCCCACATGGATGGCCACAAATAATTGCCTTTCATTCTCAAAATCAATTCAAAAACGGTGTCATAGAATTTGGTATTGAAACCGCCGTAATTTTCAAAAGCCCAGCCGGACAAAGCGGGAGCTTCATCGTTTATAAAGATGCCGCGGTACTTTACTTTTGGCTCATCTTTGGTATGAATTCCGGGTAAAACATGTAATTCCGATTGTTTTTTTACCGGCACATCTGCCCAAAAATACCATGGAGAAATTCCCATCTGACTAGATAAATCGTATATTCCGTAAATTGTTCCTCTTTTATCAGAGCCCGCAATAACCAAAGCTTTTTTAATTCCTTTGGAAGGATTATCCACAATTTGAGTCGTGAATTTTTCCCATTTGCCTTTCAGCTGACTGCCATCAATTTTTCCCTCACGAACTAATTGATCGATGATCTCGCTTTTTCCCAGTGTTCCAATGATAATGACAAAATCTGAAGCTTCTGAAATTTTACTGATTCTCTTTGGATGTAAATCTGCAACCTTAAAAAAATCATTTTCCAAATGTCCTGTAACGCGCAAAACGCCTTTAAAATCATTTTCACTTACTAAAATCGAAGCTATTTTTCCTTTTGATACCAAAGGAAAATTTTCAGGAGCCTGTTGATTAACCACATACTTTTCAGGATTTATTGCATAAGAAGTTATACTGAGTCCGAAGAAAAACAGCATCGCAATTACCTTAAGAATATGTGATTTAATAAAATGCATTCCAAGTATTTTTAAATTATTAATTTATTGACTGGCCTAATTTATAGGCAATTCCCATTTCAAGTCCTCTTAATTCTGCTAATCCTTTTAATCTTCCTACTAAGGAATACCCAGGATAGGTTTCTGTTTTTTCATCAACAGCATGCAAAAAACCGTGGTCAGGACGCATGGGCAGGCTTACTTTTCTGTCGTTCATCAGTAAAAGTATTTTTTCAACTATAACTTCCATTTTTGAATCCCCGTTTAAATGTTCCGACTCCCTAAAAATAGTGGCGTTTTCGCGGATAGTATTTCGTAGATGTAAAAAATGAATCCTATCTCCAAAGTCATCTATGATCTGCTCCAGATTATTTTTTGGATCAGCTCCCAATGAACCGGTACAATAACACAATCCGTTCGCATTGGAAGGCACGGCTTCAAAAATAGCCTTGATATCATTTTCTGTTGAAACAATACGCGGTAGCCCTAAAACCGAAAAAGGAGGATCATCCGGATGTATTGCTAATTTGGCGCCCAGATTATCGGCAACCGGTATAACTTCTGTCAGGAAAAAAATCAGGTTGTCTCTTAATTTTTTATTATCAATATCAGCGTAATTGTCTAATAAAGACAGAATTTGTTCTGCCGTAAAATTGATTTTGCTTCCCGGCAATCCCAACAAAACATTTTTGAAAAGCAATTCTTTTTCCGGCTCAGAAAGTGTACTTCCAAATTTCAGGGAATCTTCTTTCTGTTTATCAGAATAATCATTTTCTGAATTCGGTCTTTTCAGCAAAAACACATCAAAAAAGGTAAAAGCATCCTGATTGTACAATAACGCTTTACTTTTGTCTTCGTTGATAAAATTATGTTCTGTGCGAACCCAGTCCAGAATTGGCATAAAATTATACGTGATGATTTTTATACCACAATCCGCCAGGTTTTTTAAACTGATTTTATAATTTTCAATGTATTGCAGATAGTTTCCGGTTGCCCTTTTTATTTCTTCATGAACAGGCAGACTTTCTACAACTGACCATTCTAATCCTGATTCTTTAATAATTTGCTGTCTTTCTTTTATGGCTTCAGTTGTCCAAATTTCCCCAACAGGAATTTGATGCAGAGCCGTAACAATTCCGGTTGCTCCTGCCTGCTTGATATCTGTCAAGGTAACGCTGTCCTGAGGACCGAACCAGCGCATAGTTTGCTGCATTTTTATCATCTTAATTCAATTTTAAATTAAAAACCAATACTATTTCCGCCATCTACAGGCAAAATGGTTCCGGTTGTAAATTTAGATTCATTTGATGAAAAATAATACACTGCATCTGCAATATCTGATGGTTCTCCTAAAATTCCCATCGGCGTTCTCGAAAGCACTTTATTTTTTCTTTCCGGATCACTGTCCAGCGCCTTTGCCGACATTTTGGTTTTGATAAAACCCGGCGCAACGCAATTAACCCGAATATTAAACGGAGCCAACTCGACCGCCATCGCCCTTGTCATTGACTCAATTGCACCTTTGCTGGCAGAATAAGCAATTACCTTTGGAATTCCGTATTGCGATGCCATGGAACTGATGTTGACAATATTCCCTCCGTCATTTTCTTTCATGTTTTTTACAACTGCTTTACTAATAGCAAAAACACTTAAAAGATTGGTGTGAATAATAGATAGAAAATCTTCATCGGATACCTCCAGAAATTCTTTTTTCAGGTTGATTCCGGCATTGTTTACCAAAATATTTATAGGATGATTTTTCGCTATACTTTCGATCATGAATGGAATTCCTGCAAGATCATTTAAATCATACAATACTGGAATAGCATTGGGTCCAATTTCCCTGCACGCCTCTTCTGTCTTTTCTTTTGTTCGCCCGATTATGTAGGTTATGACACCATTGTCACATAGTTTTTTTGCTGTTGCAAATCCCAAACCTGAATTTCCTCCGGTTACAATTGCGGTTTTAGTATTCATATTCTGATTATAAAAATTAATTTCCGGGTGCAAATGGAAATTTCAATGATTTGAAGTATTCTAATGTCTGTGTAGGTTTCTCAACTACTGCAGGCAATTCTTTACCTGAATATTGCTGGAAGTAAAGCAGGCACGCATCCCTCCACCATTTTGCTTCTTTGTACTGAATTCCCAGTAACATCTGCACTTCTTTAAAACGCTCGCTGTCTACATATTTCTCAGTTTTGTTCCAGGTATCCTGCATTTGTTTTACCTGATTGACACCTTCCTGATATTTTAGAGCCATTCCGTTCCAAAGCGTCTGGCCATTTTTCAGTTTATGATCCCAAGAAACATGATGAAACCATAGCAGATCTGTCTCCGGACAGGTTTCAATATTCCCGAAAATTTTCTCTACCTCCGAAGCATATTGAGCAGTTGCATTTGTCCCCGTTTTAGATCGGTCGAAGCCAATTCCGTTTTTATCTGCTTTGTGATAGTATACCGGATTCCATTCCGGTCTCGATAAATTCGAAACCCACGGTCCCGGGCCATAGTGGTGACCGGTATCCATAATGTGATGCAAACCTAATGGTGTCATATAATTCACAACCGCTTCACGAGATTCGATCATCATTTCTTTTACCGGTTTAATGAAATTATCATCATTCGAAAAAGTAGACCTGATCCATTCATCAGCAATAACTTCAGAATCCAGATACGGATTCCACGCCAGTCTTCCAAAGCCATACCAGTTCGCCTGACCAAAAGGATGTCCCGTCCAGTTTAAATCATTACCAATATTGGCAACACCTGCAATTCCGGTTAATTTATGATTATCCAATGTTCCATCAACAACTTTAGCTACGGTAGAACCTTTTCCTTTTTGATAAGTATCCGATTCTAAAACCTCCTGAAATAATTTTGGCAAATAAGCCAAATGTGTACTAAAACCTAAATATTCCTGAGTGATTTGAAATTCCATCATTAAAGGTGTTTTCGGCATAGCTCCAAACATCGGATGAAAAGGTTCTCTCGGCTGAAAATCAATCGCTCCGTTTTTTACCTGAACAATTACATTTTTCTTGAATTTTCCGTCATAAGGCACAAATTCCGAATAGGCTTGTTTTGCCCTGTCACTTGCATCGTGTTCCGAATATACAAAAGCTCTCCACATGATTACACCTCCAAAAGGAGCTACTGCATCTGCCATCATATTGGCTCCATCAACATGATCTCTGTTATAATTTTGTGGTCCGGGCTGACCTTCTGAATTGGCTTTTACTAAAAATCCACCAAAATCAGGAATTCTTTTATAGATTTCTTTTGCTTTTTCTTTCCACCATTTTGCTACTGCTGCATCTTTTGGATCCGCTGTTTTTAACCCGCCAATTTCTATTGGTGCTGAAAAACGTGCCGTCAGATAAACTTTGATTCCGTAGGGTCTGAAAATATTCGCCAAGGCTTCTACCTTTTCTAAATACTGCGGTGTCAGAATAAGAGCATTGGCATTTACGTTGGTCAAAACGGTTCCATTAATTCCAATAGAAGCATTCGCCCTTGCATAATCTATGTAGCGCTGATCAATGTAATCCGGAAGTTTTTGCCAGTTCCATAAAGAGAAACCTGCATAACCGCGTTCTACTGTTCTGTCTAAATTATCCCAATGATTTAAAATTCGAATATTCGTTTTGGGAGAATCAACTATGTTTAGATTTTGTATTGGCTTATTAGTCTGAACTAGTCTCAAAAATCCGTACACACCGTATAAAACACTAACGTCTTTCTTTGCTGTAATGATGATGTGCTTTTTATTTTTTAATGAAATGGATTTAATAATGAAACCTTCGTCATTTATTTGATCAAAATCTGTTTTTAATAATTTTAAAATCTCTGAATTTAAAGATGATTTGGATCCAATAATTATCTTATTTTCCCCGTAAGGTTTAGAGTTGATTTGAATTTTGGAATCCAACATAGCGTTCAGACCTATCTCCAATTCATTTACTGCAATTGATGAAGTTTTAGAATTTTCCAATGAAACTATTCCCTGAAGATTAGAAAGGTATCCTGCAATAATTTCCGGATTCGATTTCTTGTCATATTGCAGCCATAATTTATAATCTTTTTGAGCATAAACTGAACTACTAATTGTAGTAAATAAAAAAATTAATGTGTAAAAGGATATTTTTTTTAAATTCATTTTAACGTTTTTTATAATAGTTTAAATCTTAACTTAAAATACTAATTTTAGTAATAAAGAAAATATTTATCAAATTTTCCCTTAAAAAAATACAGTATCAAAAATTATACAACAATTGCAATCGGTTGCGTAAAAATATAGTATTGTTATTAAAGAAAAAAATTTTATTGCTTTTTTTTATCTTTTTAAAATGAAAAAAGCAAAAACAAGAAGGTATCTTACAAAAATGAAAGATCATTAATGCAAAAAATATTTAAAATTTATAAAAATTGTAATAAATCAAAATTGAAAAGTATTCAAAAGATAATTGAATCTTTTCTAATGTCTATTGGACGACTCTCTGACCAGCACTTCTGTATTAAGGAAAGTAATTTCCTTTGCCTCATCATTCTTGGAAGATTTAAGATTTTTTATGATGATTTCTGCAGCAGCTTTCCCCATTTTTTCGGCCGGATGGGTAATTGTTGATAAATTAGGGTCAATAATTTGTGATATTGGGTCATTATTAAAACCAATAATAGCCATTTGTTCAGGAACTTTTATTCCTCTTTTCTTAGCTGTTTGTATAGCACTAACCGCAATAATGTCTCCTGGTGCAAAAAGTCCATCGGGCATTGGATCTAAATCAAATAACTGATTACTTGCTTTAACACCTTCTTCGTAAGTAACTGATTTCAGATTAATTATCAATTCTTCTTCAACACGTATATTATGATCTTTTAAAGCCTCAATATAACCTCTTTTTCTTTCATTATATAAATTACCATATTCAGAACCTGCTGTAAGATGGGCAATACGGATGCAGCCTTGCTCAATAAGATGTTTGGTTGCTTTATAACCTGCAGAATAGTTATCGATAATTACCCTGAATGTATTATATTCTTTGGGCACCCTGTCAACAAATACCAATGGAATATTATTATTAGAGAATTGATGAAAATGTCCAGTATCCCTTGTCTCCATTGCTAAGGAACAAATTACGCCACTAACTCTGTTACTGTATAATGATTTAGCCATATTGACTTCTTCTTCATAGGAATCGTGCGACTGCATAATGATAACAGTATAACCTGACTTTTGTGCAGCAATTTCAATACCGCTAATTAAAGATGATAAGAAAGGCTGAGTAACAGTTGGGATCAGAACTCCTATTGTTTTGGTTTTGTTTCCCCTTAATCCCGCTGCTAAAGTATTAGGCACAAAACCCATTTCTTCAGCTGCTTTTTTTACTTTTTTTATTGTTTTATCACTTATGGTATGATGATCCTTTAGAGCTCTTGAAATAGTTGAAGTAGCAAGATTTAATCTTTCAGCCAGATCATAAATAGTTACATGTTTATTTTCTTCCATAGTATAATAAAAATAAAATGTAAAGATAAGTTTTTTTAAACTTACTCTTATGGTCAAAAAAACCTTTAGTTGAATTTAATTATTAAGTTTTTAATATTTTAATTTTATCAATTATTAAAACTTTAAAAAAATGTGCATTAATTTAATGTAGATATAAAAAAAATAGAAAAAATTCATTTCTTTACACAATCGGTTGTTTATGAATGTAATTCCGATAATTAACTTTACTTAAACCATCTAAAAATGAAATCAAACAACATTGCTTATTTTGCTTTATCGTTATTTATTTCGATTTACTGTACAGCACAGGTAAAATCAAACAAATATCTTTTTCAAAATCCTGAATTGACATTTGAAGAAAGAGTTAATGACTTAGTTAGTCAGTTAACCCTTGAAGAAAAAGTATCGCAAATGCTTAATGCTTCACCTGCAATTACAAGATTAAGTATACCCGCGTATGACTGGTGGAATGAGACACTTCACGGGGTGGCAAGAACACCTTTTAAGACAACCGTTTATCCACAGGCTATAGCAATGGCGGCAACATTTGATAAAAATTCACTTTTTAAAATGGCTGACTATTCAGCTTTAGAAGGAAGAGCAATATATAATAAGGCAGTTGAATTAGGACGTACAAATGAGCGTTATCTAGGACTTACCTACTGGACACCAAATATAAATATTTTTAGGGATCCACGCTGGGGCCGAGGACAGGAAACTTATGGTGAAGACCCATATCTAACAGCAACTTTAGGTGATTTTTTTGTTAGGGGTTTACAAGGCGATGATCCAAAATATTTAAAAGCAGCAGCATGTGCAAAACACTATGCCGTACATAGCGGACCAGAACCATTAAGACATACATTTGATGTTGATGTAACACCATACGAACTTTGGGATACGTATCTGCCTGCCTTTCAAAAACTGGTAACCGAATCCAAAGTTGTCGGAGTTATGTGTGCTTACAATGCTTTTAGAACACAGCCCTGTTGTGCCAGTGATATTTTGATGACTGACATTTTAAGAAAACAATGGAAATTTGAGGGATATGTAACTTCAGACTGTTGGGCAATTGATGATTTTTATAAAAATCATAAAACACATCCAGATGCCGAAAGTGCCTCTGCAGATGCAGTTTACCACGGAACTGATATTGATTGTGGTACTGATGCCTATAAAGCTTTGGTAGCAGCAGTAAAAAACGGAAAGATTAGTGAAGCTCAAATTGACATTTCTGTGAAGCGTCTTTTTATGATTCGATTCAAATTAGGTATGTTTGACCCTGTCGAAATGGTAAAGTATGCACAAACTCCAGCTTCGGTTTTAGAAAGCGATGACCATAAAGCGCACGCATTAAAAATGGCGAGACAATCTATGGTTTTGCTCAAAAATGAAAAGAATGTTTTACCGCTGAATAAAAAATTAAAAAAAATAGTGGTATTAGGTCCTAATGCAGATAATGGAATTGCTATTTTAGGAAATTATAATGGAACTCCATCTAAACTAACTACAGTATTACAAGGAATAAAAGATAAAGTTGGTGCCGATACAGAAGTAATTTACGAACAGGCTGTCAATTTTACTAATGACACTCTGATGGTTTATGCCGATATTAAAAATCAATATTCTTTTGAAGGCAAACAAGGTTTTAAGGCTGAATATTACAGTAATAAGGAACTTTCCGGAAAACCTGAATTTGTCAGAACAGAAACTGAAATCAATAACTTCTGGCAGGAAGGATCAGTTGTGGCAAATAACATCAAAGCCAATAATTTTTCTGCACGATATAGCACAAATTTTAAGGCCAGCGAAGATGGAGCTATTACTTTCGAACTAACGGCGGATGATGGTTATCGTTTTATCGTAAACGGAAAAGAAGTACTAAATGCATGGAAAAGAAACAGATGGGGCGGACAGACATTCGTACTAAAAACCAAAAAAGAGGCAACTTATAATCTGGTTGTGGAATATTGGCAAGGTGAAGGAAAAGCAAATGTAGCATTACAGGCAGGTAATTTTGCAAAAACAGATTTCAATGCTTTGCTAAACCGAACAAAAGATGCTGATGCTTATGTTTTTGTTGGCGGTATATCACCTCAGTTAGAAGGCGAAGAAATGGAAGTTAAATTTCCAGGTTTTAAAGGCGGTGACCGTAATTCAATTTTACTTCCTAATGTTCAGACTGAATTGATGAAATCATTAAAAACTACCGGAAAACCTGTTGTATTTGTGATGATGACCGGAAGTGCAATCGCTTTTCCATGGGAAGCAGAAAATATTCCTGCTATTGTAAATTCATGGTATGGAGGACAATCAGCCGGAACAGCTGTCGCTGATATTCTTTTTGGTGATTACAATCCTGCAGGTCGATTACCTATTACTTTTTATAAAAGTGACAGTGATTTACCCACTTTTGTAGATTATAAAATGGATAACAGAACCTATCGTTATTTTAAAGGAAATCCCCTTTACGGTTTTGGTTATGGGTTGAGTTATACTACATTTAAATATGACAAATTAGAGTTGGCATCTAAAATTGAAAAAGGAAAGAACACATCAGTATCTGTTCGTGTTACCAATACTGGTAAAATGGATGGAGAAGAAGTAGTTCAGCTATACGTAATCAATCAGGATTTATCAATAAAAGCACCTTTAAAAGCACTGAAAGGCTTTGATAGAATCACTCTAAAAGCCGGAGAAAGTAAAATGGTAACCTTTAGTTTATCACCTGATGATTTATCGTATGTTACCGCAGAAGGAAATTACAAACAATATAATGGAAAAGTAAAAATCGCTATTGGCGGACATCAGCCGGATGAGCAGAATCCTGGGAATAGCAATGTTGTAAATAAAATTATTCAGATAGATTAATTTATTTTGAGTATAAAATATTAATGTCAACTAAAATAAATTTATAAAAGCGAATCAGGAATGGTTCGCTTTTATAGTTTTGATAACTATTTAAGCACAAAACCATTTTCTTTCAGGGTATTCAATACTTGAGTAATAATTTTTGAACGGTTTTCAGAGTTATTGTTTTTGGCTCCGGTTTTAACCCAATATCGAATATTTAATTGTGCGATTCCAGCATTTACATCCGTAATATAAGCCGAATCATCATGATCCTTATCTTCAATCTGATCATTGTTTTTGAGTACTTCCTTAACTAACACTATTGCCTTATTCAGATCAGAACCAAACTCTAATCCAACAGTAAAAGTCTGTAGCAGAAAACCTGCGCTGTTGTAATTGATCAGCGTATTTTTAATCAGTAAGGCATTCGGAATATAGATAATTTTACTGTCGCTTTTGATTTCCGTATCACGCAGGTTCAGCGTTATCACCTGTCCTTTAACGCCGTTACTTTCTATGATATCACCAATGGAAAAAGGTCTTTTGAATGCCAGAAGTATTCCTGCTAAAAAATTTTCTCCGATATCCTTGAGTGCAAATCCAATAATAAAAGCGGATATTCCGGCACCGGCTAAAATACTTTTTGCTATTCCGTTTAATCCTACGATCCTGAACATTATCAAAATACCTATGATTAAAAGAATGGATTTGATTAACCTTGCAATAAAGGTTGCAAGCAAGCGGTCATGCATTCTTTTTTTAAGGCTCGTATCAGCTATTAAACCAATACGGGAAGCAATAAACCATGAAATTAAAACCACAACAATAGCCAATATAAGCTTTGGAGTTAAATCAACAAGACTGTAATAATAACCCTCCAGATGTTTGTAAACATCCTGAAAAAAACTATCCATATGCAAAATTTTAAAATAATTCTAAAAATACGATTCAGATGCTGCATCAGACTTACAGAATAGAGTCAATATTTTATAAAATTATTTTAATAAATATGACTTTTAAAAGACATGTATTTAATTAGAAAAGAAAAAGGGATACGATATCGTATCCCCTTTTTCTGAAAAGATTATTTCTTAGAATTTATATGTAACCCCAAGTCTTACATTTCTTGGCTGTTCTGTCTGCCAGTAGTATGTATTAACATTTGTTGCTGCATAGAACGAACCACTGTAAAGATATTCATTAAGAATATTAAACATATTTGCAGTAAACTTAAACTTTCCTGTTTCATAAGATAGCCCTCCATCCAGTTTGAAGTAGTTTGGAAGTCTTTCTAATCCTACAGCCCAGGAATCAGTTTGTCTGTCTGCGAGATAAGTTCCTCCAATAGAAGCTCCCAATCCTTTTAATTTTCCGCTTTGAATACTATAATTCAACCACGCATTTGCAGTATGTTTTGAGAATCCGAATAAACTGCTACCTTCAACAATAGATGGCACTTTAGATTCTGTCACTATTGATTCTGTGAAGGCATAATTAGCAATTAAATTAAGACCATCAAGAATTTTACCTCTTACATCAAATTCAGCTCCTTGTGCTCTTTTTTCACCTAATATTACTTTAAAAATATCGTTTGGTCCATTTTTAGGATCAGCTGTAAGTTCATTTTTTTTAATGATTCTGTATGCCGAAACCGTAGTACTCCATGAACCGTCAAACCAATCTCTTTTTATACCAAATTCTATATTATTACCTGTAAGTGGTTTTATTTGGTCACCATTTTGTGTAATCCCTGATTGAGGTGTAAAGGCCTGATCGTATAATCCGTAAACAGATGTGTTCGGTGTTATTGAATAGCTAACACCTATACGAGGCGTAATATGGCTATCTTCTTCTAAAGTACCCCAGTTTAATTGCCTTACCCACGTGTATCTTGCTGCAAGTGTTAACCTTAGTCTATTTTCAAGAAAACCAAGTTCATCCTGAATATAACCCGCTGCATATTTTGAATTCATACCACCAAAAGATCTTTCTTTTAAAGGAGTGTCTCTGTCAAAATTTGGGAATCCATTTGCTGGTGTTCCATAATTTGGAGTAAAAACATTAAATGGATTATCATAAGTATCCAAATCATGAGACTGATAAAAGTCTGCTAAATATTCTTTATCACCTAAATCAATTCCACCTAATACTTTATGCGAAACTGATCCTGTATTGAATTTTCCATTAACGAATATTTGTCCTAAATACATCGTACTTTCTGCGTCCCAGATACCAACGTTTCTAACAATTTCTCCATTACCAAGAAATTCATCCGGAATATTATCCTCATCCAGATAAACAGGACCAGGACCAACTGCAGTTGGCCATGAACTGTAACCTTCCTGTAAATATTTAAAGTAGGAAGTCTGCGCTGTTAGTTTCCAATTATCATTAAACTTATGTTCAAATGTGAAATAGCCACTATGATCGTTCATTCTTGTATCCGGAATTCCTGGCTGTGTCATTGTAAAATTTCTTGGCATAGAAGCATAACCTCCGCCATCAGCACCAAATATATAGTACGAACCAACTTCGGTCATGTTAGCATGCTGAAAATTATATTCCAAAGTAATTTTGGTTTTATCATCAATTTGATATGAAAGTACTGGTGCAATTACGTAACGGTCATTATGTTCAAATGGTCGATGTGAACCTTTATTCTGAGCTGCTGCATTAAATCGATACAAAAATTTACCCTTTTTATCCAACTTCCCGTCAAGGTCAATACTTGCTCTGTAAAAATCATAACTTCCTCCCATAACAGTTGCTTCACCTTTCGTTATTCCGGTTGGTTTTTTAGTTACGACATTATACAATCCGCTTGGATCACCATTTGAAAGCATAAATCCTGCCGGACCTTTTACAAATTCAATATGATCAACAAAGCTCATATCTTCAGTAAGTGGTCCCCAAAAGGAAGTCACAACATTAAAACCATTACGAAATGCCTGAATTTGAGAGCCTCGCATAGTAATATTGGTGTACATATCGCCCCAATGCTCTAAACGTACAGCGCCGCTCACATTACGAATAACGCCATCACTCATACTGATAATCTGCTGATCTTTTAAGGTCTGAGCACTAACAATCTGAATATTTTGTGGAATTTCTAAAACCGGAGTATTAAGACGCAATGACAAGGATGGTTTATCCTGTTTGTACTTATTTTTTGTAATAACTACCTCATCCAGATCTTCCTGGCTTTCCGAAAGTGTAAAGTTTTTAGTTGTAGTTTGTTTCGCCGTTACTACAATGTACTCTTCTACAGCTTTTATACCAACGGCCTTGATGCTGATTGTGTAATTAGCAGGCTTAACATTTTTTATTTCATACTGTCCGTTTGAGTTGGTTACGGCAGTATATCGTGTTCCTTTAAGTGCAATGGAAATGTTTTCTGCCGGAGTATTTCCGCTTAAAAATACTTTTCCTGTTACTTTTCCTGTCTCCTGTCCCAGCATTTGCAGCGAGCACAAAAACGTAAGGGATAGCAAAACTTTTTTAATGATATTTATATTCATTTTGGATGGTGTTAAATTCGGGGCAAAAGTATATCCTAAAATCTTCTTATCCAAATTATTTTTAATCATTCTAAATAAAAATAACATATAAATAAAAACGGGTTAAAATATTTGCATACAAATACTCTAACCCGCCTATAATTTTTAAGCAATTATATAAAAATATACTATACTTATTTACTTTCTGTCAGTTCTTTTACCATCTGATTTAATTGATTCCCATGAATGTTTTTGGCCAGGATAATGCCGTTTTTATCTATCAAATAATTTAGCGGCAAAGCCTGAATCATATAATCTCCTACAACTGGAGAACTCCAGTATTTTAAATCGCTAACCTGTGTCCACGGAAGTTTTAGTTTTGCAATTGCTGCTGTCCATGAAGGTTTTTTAGTGTCTAATGAAACTCCATAAATAGAAAATTTTTCAGAAAAACTGTTATATAACTTCAGCAATTCGGGCTGTTCTTTGATACAGGGTCCACACCAGGACGCCCAAAAGTCTATTAAAACAATATCGCCTCTTAAAGAAGAAAGCGCAACATTGTTTCCCTTTGTATCGGGAAGATCTATTTCCGGAGCAATATCTCCAATTTCAAGTCCCACAACCTGAGCATTAACTGTAACAGCCGAACACCATAAAAAAGTGATAACAAAAAACAAATTCTTCATATACTTACTTTTATTAATTACTGAACCATTAATTATCAACAAATATAAATTAACGTCTTCAATTTTTAAATAAATTCTTTGACCTGACAGACAATTAAAATTTCATCTTCTGAATCCTTACTGCATTTAATATAGCAAGCAAAGCAACGCCTACATCTGCAAAAACGGCTTCCCACATAGTAGCAAGACCACCTGCGCCGAGAATTAAAACAATGGCTTTTACTGTAAAAGCCAAAATAATATTTTGCCACACAATTTTTCTTGTTTGTTTTCCTATGTTTATTGCCGTAGCAATTTTAACCGGCCTGTCGTCCTGAATAACTACATCTGCAGTTTCTATTGTAGCATCACTTCCTAAACCTCCCATGGCAATACCTACAGTACTTAATGCCACAACGGGAGCATCATTGACTCCATCTCCAACAAAGGCAACAGTCTCATTTTTAGCTTTTATTTCATTCAGTTTATTCACTTTATCTTCAGGAAGCAAATCTCCAAAAGCATTTGTAATTCCGAGTTTTTCAGCTACAAACTGAACAACATTTGTTTTATCTCCACTAAGCATTGTTGACTTTATTCCTAATGCTTTTAGCTTCTCAATTGCTAATTGTGCATCTTCCTTGATTGCATCTGCAATAGTCAGATAACCAACAAATTGCTTATCATAAGCAATTGCAACTAAAGTATAAACAATTGCACTGTGGTCGACTTCATAAGAGATGGAAAATTTATCCATTAATTTAAAGTTCCCAACCAATATTTCTTTACCTGAAATTTCAGCTTTTAAACCATGTCCTGCAATTTCTTCAACATTTTTCAATTCAATTGAAGTATCTATTTCACCAATATAATCGTGAATTGCTGTTGCGACAGGATGTGTGCTTTGGCTTTCAAGGGCATTTACCATTTTTAAAATTTCTTCCTTTTGAAAATTATCCGAAATAACCACTTCCTGAACTTTAAAAACACCTTCGGTCATTGTACCGGTTTTATCCATTACCACATGCTGTATTGTAGCCAGACTATCTAAAAAATTACCTCCTTTAAATAAAATACCATGTTTGCTGGCTGCTCCAATTCCGCCAAAATACCCTAACGGAATACTAATTACCAAAGCACATGGACAAGAAATCACCAGAAAAACCAATGCTCTGTATAGCCATTGACTGAAACTGTAATTATCAACAAATAAATAAGGTAAGAGACAAATAGCCATGGCAAGAAAAACTACTATGGGGGTGTAAATTTTAGCAAATTTTCTAATAAACAATTCGGTAGGTGCCTTTTGTTTGGAAGCATTTTGAACCAGTTCCAATATTTTAGAAAGTTTACTGTCAGAGTAAGCTGTTGTTACTTTTATTAAACTTACTGTATTTAAATTAATCATTCCTGCGAGTACAATTGCTCCTTTGTTTTTGGTATTCGGTTTACTTTCACCTGTCAAGGCAGCGGTATTAAAGGAAGCAGAATCAGATAGCAATTCACCATCTAATCCTAGTTTTTCTCCGGGTTTTAACTGAATAATTGCTCCAATTTGTACATCTGCAGCTTTTATTATTTTAGGAATATTATTTTCCAAAAGAGTTACCTCATCCGGCCTTTGATCCAATAAATTTTTAATATTTGATTTTGCCTTGCTAACTGCCATCGACTGAAATACTTCACCAATGGTATAAAACAGCATTACAGCTACACCTTCTGGGTATTCGCCAATAGCAAAAGCTCCAAATGTGGCTATGACCATCAGGAAAAACTCAGAAAACACGTCTCCCTTTACAATACTTTTAAAAGCCTCCCTGATAACCGGAATTCCAACAGGAAGATATGCAAGAACATACCATCCAATGCGTATATAACCTGAAAACCATGATTGTGGAAAATAATGATCAAAACCAAGTGCGATAAGTAATAATAAAAACGAAATTATAGCCGGTAAAAACATTTTAAAAACACTTTCATCAGCACTATGTTCATGATTATGTCCGTCATCTTCTGAGTGGTCGTGGTCATCATCATGAGAGCAGCATCCGGTTTGTTTCGAATTTAATGCACTTTTATTTTTGGAAATTTTACTTTCGATATCTTGCTTTTTTACGTTCATCGTTATAATACTTTACAACAATCGTCTAATTTATCATAGGCTGCAGCATCGGCTTTAATCTCATCAGCATCATAACCTAATTTAGAAATCCCTTGTTTTATTGTCTGTACATCTGTTTTTTTAGAATTGAAATATACGGTAAAAGTCATAGCTTTCTCGTCCAGTTCATACATTTTTACGCCATTGATTTTTAACATTTCTGTTTTGAATTTCAACCCGCATGTTTCACAGGCAGAACAGTGAGTACAGTTTATTACTGTTTTGATTACTGCTTTTTGAGTTGTTTTTTGAGCACTTGCTTTATTTGAAATTAAAAATATAGCGATAATTATAAATATGCTTTTTAATATTGTTTTCATTGGATGTGATTTTGATATTGGCCTCTATCCTCTAAAAGAAAATAGAAAGCCCTAATTAGATAATAATAGTTTTACTTACGTTGATGTTCATACTAATACTGTCGTCCTTCTCTAAAATCTAAATCAATTAATAGAGATTAAACAGTAAAACGTGAAATTTCAACTGATTTTTTGAAGTTAACTATACTATCTGAGGAGGCTGCCAAATACTTCCATAAAAACTAGAAGAAAATACCGAATCATAATTGGGTACTAAAAGTGAAATCGAAAATAATCCAGCCGGAAATATAAAATCGATATTGGGATGATAGCTTAATACCTGAACTCCACAGCAATTGCAGGCGCAAAAAGGTGAACACAAGTCGGTTTGTTTATCATGCGAATGATTTTCTTCAGATGAAAACTGACTTGTTTTATGCGCAGGACTATTTATCTCCATATCTGCACAAGGCATAATTGAAAGGCTGATGAAGTAAACTGACAATATGATGGCTATCCATTTCACAATCGTAAAAATAAGTTTTTTATATGAATAGAAAGGAAATAAAACAAAAAAAGCTACAAGTGAACTTATAGCTTTTTGGAAATATAATTTAAATTTATTTGGAAGCTGGTAAAATAATTCCGCCCTGATCCATTAAATATAACAGAGTTGTCATGGTTGCTGCCCCTAATTCAAGTTCCCTTTTGTTTATAGCGTCAAATTTATCATTTGCAGCATGGTGATAATCAAAATAGCGTTGTGAATCCGGTTTTAATCCTGCTTTCACTATTGCTTTGGAAGTTAAATGACTGATATCAGAACCAGCGTGGCCGATTGTAAAACTATGAACTAAATAAGGCTCGAAGAAAGGTGCGAATCCCTGAATTTTTTTCAAATTAGCATCATCAGCTTCTATTGAAAATCCTCTTGGTGTAAATCCGCCCGAATCACTTTCTAAAGCAAAAATATGGTTTTCATTCTTTTGCTTTGAAACTTCTTCGTATTTTGCTCCGCCTTTTCCACCGTTTTCTTCGTTCATAAACAACACAACACGAATAGTATTTTTAGGTTTATAATTGAAGCTTTTAAGAATGCGAACTACCTCCATACTTTGTACAACTCCAGCTCCATCATCATGAGAACCGTCGGCTAAGTCCCAGGAATCCAAATGTCCTCCCACTACCATAATATTTTCAGGATGTTCAGTTCCTATTATTTCTCCAATTACATTATGAGACAAGACATCAGGTAAAGTCTGACACGATTGTTTGAAATAAAATTTTAAAGCCGGATTAGTCTTTAGTGTCTGGCTCAACAATTCGGCTCCATTGGTACTGATTGCTGCAGTTGGAATATATTGTTCTTTTGGCAAATCGCCATAACTTTGTGTTCCTGTATGCGGAAAATCATCTAAGCGAAGATTTATCGAACGGACAATTGTTCCTACAGCACCCAGCTTTGCCGCTTCTTTTGCTCCGGCAAACCTTTGATCTACGCAAGCACCGTAAGAGGTAAAAGTTTCAATATTTTCAGGATTCATTGGTCTGTTAAAAAACACTATTTTACCCTTAACCTTATCGCCTAAATCAGCTAATTCCTTTATGCCAAGTACTTCAATCACTTCAGCTGTAAGTCCGGTTTTTGCAGTTGCTACAGATCCGCCTAAAGCACAAATTGGTACTGTTGTTTTTACTTTCCCGTCTAAGATAAAGGCTGTTTCTTTTTCGCCACGAATCCAATGCGGGACCATAACTTCTTGTAAATATACCTTATCCAGTCCGAGGGTTTCTAATTGAGACTTGGTATACTGAACTGCTTTTGCAGCACTTTCAGAACCGGACAAACGACTTCCGATATCATTGGATAAATATTCCAGCCATGAATAACATTTTGAATCGGTTAAGGCTTTTTTATAGAATGATTTGATATTTTTTTCTTCATTTGACTGTGCAAATAAAGTCAATCCGTTTAAAATTAAAACAGTTAAAAAAATCGTTTTTTTCATTGATTACAGGAATTTGGGGGTTATTTTGGTTGTACAAATGAACAAAATCTTTATAACTTTTACTTGCTTTTCTGAACCTTTTCCAAAAATGATAAAAACTATTTTACCTCGATAATTTTCTGTTTTGTACCAATTCCATTTTCATTAAAAGCTTCGATAGTAAAATAATATTTAGTTCCTTTATCAAGTCCCCTAAAATCATATGTGTTTTCATCATAAACCATAATATTATTGTATAATTTATCAGGCGCAATTCCGTAATAAATAGTGTAACCAGTTGCGTCGGACTGTTTTTTCCAAAGAATCATGGCATTACGGGAATCTTTGGCATTTCTATTTACTTTAAAGCCGGAAACAGTTTTTGGTTTTTCTGATAATCCGTTTCCGAAAACCCTGAAATCTGAAATGGCAAATAATCCCGAAGCATTATGAATATTCTCCATCTTGATGTAGCGCGCTTCAATTGGTTTTGTTAATTCGACATAATCATGCGGAACATCTTTATCATTTTGCGATTTATCTACAACCAATGTCCAGTTTACAGCATCATCAGACATAAAAATTTTATAATGATAATAAATATCCATTGCTTTGTTGTATTGTGTTGCCTTATGATCGGCATAATTGATTTGCAAAGCATTTATTTGCATCTTTCTTCCTAAATCAAGCTGTAGCCATTCACCTGAATTACTTGTTTTTGCCGACCAATACGTCTGAATATTTTCATCGGTTAAGTTATTTGCACCGTAACAGAATTTTTCATAGACTTTTTTACCGCCATTATCCATTCTGTGGGTTTCAACCTCCATACAATCTTCGGAAGAAGAAACGGTTACTTTCTTTTTGTACGAAAGCAGCATCCATCCGGAAGAAGCTCCTTGTTCATGATTGCGTTTTTCTGTTGGAAGTTGTATTGGAAAATCTCCATAGGAAGTATTCGAATACATGATATCATCTTTATCAAATCCGGCAGGAAACATATCAATGCGACGTTCGAAACGATCTTTTATAGAAATCTTGCAGGTTCCGGTGTTCCAGTAATTACCATAATTATCTTCAAAAGTATTTCCGTGTCCGGCACCAATTACAAATCCGCCCGGTTTATACGACATTGGATTGTGTTTTTGGTATTTGAAAGGTCCCAATGGATGATCGCCTACGTGAACTCCATTTGCATATCCTTTAAATTCGGTTGCCGGCGCTCCGTATTGCATGTAATATTTGCCATTGTGTTTAGTCATCCACGCACCTTCAATAAAATTTCCCCAAGGCGCGGGTTCCATATCATTATTGGGTCCGAAACGTTCCCAGCCATGATTTGCCGGGTCTAAACCTACAACAGCCTTTGCCTGACCATAAGGTTTTTGAATATCTTCGACTTCTGTTGCGGTATATAATTTTGCATAATCATCCTGATTTCCTTTTGGCAGCCACGTTTTATAATCAACCTCAACACCCACGAGAGGCAATTTTCCGCTTGAACCGTAATACATGTATACTTTTTTATCATCATCCTGAAAAATTGCGGGATCCCAGGTTGGCAGCATAGCGGTATCAACATGTCGTAACCATCGTCCCGATTTTGGATCGGCGGTTTTCCAGATCGGATGATCTCTCTTCCAGGTTGAGCCTACATAAAATAATGTGTCATTTACAACCCAGGCTGCCGGAGCACATTGGTCATCATCTGCAGGCTTTCTTTGGAAACTTCCGTAAACAAAATTCCAGTTTGACATGTCTTTACTCCAGAAAAAACCTGCCTGATTGGTGCCAAACAGATAATAATCTCCTTTGAAAGTAATAATAACCGGATCAGCACTTGAACGTCGGGATTCCGGAATGCCGTTGTGGTTTTCGGTTGTGTAATTGTAGCCAATATTAATCGGGTTGCAATAGGTTGTTGCAGGTTTATTAGGGTCGAACCATTCTGTTTTTTGTGCCGAGATATTGATATTAAATCCTATCAAAAGCAACAAAAGCGATATTGACGAGAGTTTGTGCATGTCTTTATTTTTATTTTTAAAATCTTGTTATTCGTGATTGAAGACAAATTAGCTACCGATTACTCTTTACTCTTTGCATTAACAGCTCCGGTTCATTTGTTGTGATATAATTAAACTCGTGAGCTATAATCCAATCCATATCTGCTGTTTCGTTTACGGTCCATGCATTCAGAATCATTTTGTTGTCTTTGGCTTCCTGAATCCATTCCGTGTGTTTTTGAAAAACAGAATAATGATAATCAATACCGTTGATTTTATCTGCTTTTACTTCTTTCGGAGATTTATTTCCTTCCAGATATTGCAGAGACGTTTTAGAGTCAATTGCTCTGATTTGTTTCAGGATGTCATAATCAAAACTGATGTAGCAGGTATTTTTATCCGCTTTCAGTTTCTTAATAGTTGCAACAGCCAACACAGCAGTCTTTTTTCCTCTTTCCTTGCTGATTTCTGAAGGTTTTATTTCGCAGACTAAAAGCGTTTTTTTATTGTTTCGCATTCCTTCTGAAATATATTCATACATGTTGGGCAACTTTTCTCCATTAGAAAGTTTAAACTTTATCAAATCTGCATAATTGGTTTCTTCTATGAGTAATTTGTTATAATGAGCGTCATGATTGATTACTAGTGAATCATCGGCGGTTCTCCAAACGTCAAATTCGGAGCCAGACAGTTTCATGTCAATTGCATGCCTTAATGCTGCAATAGAATTTTCAGGAAGATTATTTTTCTTCCAGGCTCCTCGGTGTGCTACAATGGCATTTTTCTTCGCATTGCAGGAAGATAAAACTGTTATTATGAGCAAGAAAAGAAATACTCTAAATGTTTTAATAGCTTTCATTTTAAAACTGAATTTATAATTGCTTTATAAAAAAGCCCTTCGTATAACCAGTACGAAGGGCAATTACTAACCAATAAACCAACTATTTAGTTAATTCAAAACTAACTTTCTTATCGGCAGTTGAGCTTCCTCCTACGAAAATATCAAACTGTCCGGGCTCTGCTACGAATTGTAAATCAGAGTTATAAAATTTTAAATCTTCAACCGAGATATCAAATGTCACGGTTTGTTTTTCGCCTTTTTTAAGCGTTATTTTTTGGAAACCTTTTAATTCGCGAACTGGTCTGGTTACGGAACCAACCAAATCCCTGATGTATAACTGAACGGTTTCTTTTCCATCATAATTTCCTGTATTGGTTACATCAACAGTTACTTTTAATTTACCACCGAAATTCATTTTATCAGAAGAAATTTTCAGGTTTGAATAATCAAAAGTCGTATAACTTAATCCGAAGCCAAATGGAAACAAAGGTTCGTTTCTTTCGTCGATATAATTGGATCTGAATTTTTCGAATTTTCCTTCTGTATTAGAAAGCGGTCTTCCAGTATTTTTATGTGCGTAGTAAATAGGCAATTGACCAACGCTTCTTGGAAAAGTTGATGTTAATTTTCCGGAAGGATTTACATCTCCAAACAACACATCTGCAATGGCATAACCTGCTTCACTACCGGCAAACCAAACGTTTAAAATAGCCGGAACTGTTTTATTTTCTTCTGTAAGAACTAAAGGACGTCCGTCAAACAATACTAACACGACTGGTTTTCCTGTTTTCAATAAAGCATCCAATAAATCTTTTTGAGACTGTGGAATTTCAAGATTCGTACGGCTGCTTGATTCTCCGCTCATTTCGGCAGATTCTCCAAGAGCTGCTACGATTACATCTGATTGATTGGCAATTTTTAAAGCTTCTGCAATCAATTCTTCTTTAGGACGAGGATCACGATTTAAGGTTTTTCCAAACATCGTAGCGTTGGTTTCAAAAGTTTCATCGTAATCTAAGTTGCTTCCTTTCGCATACAACACTTTCGTGGAATTTCCTGCAACTGCTTTAATTCCGGCCAATAATGAAACGGCATTTTCCATTTTTGTAGCGACGCTCCAGGTTCCCGGCATGTTTTCTTTCGCATCAGCCAAAGGTCCAATTAAAGCGATAGTTCCAGATTTTTTAAGCGGTAATACCTGATTTTGGTTCTTTAATAAAACCAACGATTGTGCTGCAATTGATCGGGCTTCTTTTCTGCTGTCTGCTGTAAAAATCTCTGTTTTTGCTCTTTTTTCATCGCAGTACTTATACGGATCGTGGAATAATCCTAAATCGTATTTTGCTTCTAAAATCAGTTTTACGGCATTATCAATGGTTTCGATGGTTACTTTTTTCTCGTCTAATGATTTTTTTAAAGTCCCCAGAAATCCTTCTCCCACCATATCCATTTCTACTCCGGCATTTAATGACATGGCAGAAACTGTCTGAAGATCACCCATTCCGTGTTCGATCATTTCAGGAATTCCTGTGAAATCGGTTACTACAAAACCTTTAAAACCCCATTGTTTTCTTAAAACATCTGTCATCAGCCATTTGTTTCCCGTTGCCGGAATTCCGTCAATTTCATTGAATGATGCCATTACTGAACCTACACCGGCATCAACAGCTGCTTTGTACGGAGGAAAATAATCATTGAACATTCTGATATGGCTCATATCAACTGTATTATAATCACGTCCGCCTTCGGGAGCACCGTATAATGCGAAATGTTTTACGCAAGCCAGAATTGTATTGTTTTTTGAAAGATCTTTTTGCTGGTATCCGTTTACCATTGCTTTTGCAATCTGGCTTCCTAAATACGGGTCTTCTCCAGAACCTTCAGAAACTCTTCCCCATCGAGGATCACGGGAAACATCTACCATAGGAGAGAATGTCCAGTTGATTCCGTCAGCACTTGCTTCTTTTGCTGCAATCTGAGCACTTCTTTCAATTAAATTCATATCCCAGGTACAAGACAAACCTAACGGAATAGGGAAAGTCGTTTCGTATCCGTGAATCACATCCATACCAAAAAGCAATGGAATTTTCAGTCGGCTTTTCTCAACGGCAATTTTTTGTACTTCCTTAATTTTCTGTACTGATTTTATGTTGAATAAACCGCCAACTTTTCCTTCTGCAATATTTTTTGCTACGTTCGAACTATTGGCCTGACCTGTTGTAATATCACCTGAAGTTGGCAAATTCAACTGTCCTATTTTTTCGTCTAATGTCATTTTAGACATTAATTCAGCAATAAATTCGGCTTTGGGTTTGATTTTTACGGCATTTTTAGCATTTTTCTTTTGAGCAAAACCCAAAATAGTGCATCCTAAAAAAAGTATGATTAATTTCTTTTTCATATGAAGATAATTTATTCTTTTTATTTTAATCGCCATTGCTTATTCCTATTTTGGTTCGGAACAATGGCGATCTAATAAATGTGGTATTTATATATTGTTTATGTTGACTTTCTAAAAGCCGTATTTTGATGAATGAAAACCTAAATTCTGTAAACCTTGTCTCGTTTCAGGTGCGTTCATAAATAATTTCCATAAAAGTCCCGTTCTGTAATTTTCGATCATTACTACTTCCGGTCCCTGATCAATTGCCAAATAACGTTTTGCAACCCAGTTGTTTCCTAAACTCAGCGCATCATAAAAACCTGCATTGCCCCAGGTTTCATCTTTATGATTTTCATATAGATTTCTTATAAAAGCAATCGATTCTTTTGGCGTATAGACAATCGAACTAATTGCTGCAGTTGGCGAAATAACCTGCTGGTCGTTGCTCGGCATGTGAGCATTGTACCCTACAGATCCATCAGGATTCCTGGAATATGATGCTGTAAGTCCCCAATATTCAGCACCATATCCAGTAACCTTCTTTGGATTTTCAATACAATACTGATAATTGATTTTGGTTTGATTTACGTTCAAATCAAAATAATTAGCATATTGATCACTTAATTGATTTGGATCTAAACCAACATAAGAATAATGCGCCCAGAATAACGGTCCTCCAAATTCTTCAGCACCATTATGCTTTAAGATTAAAGGAATATTATATTTTGTTTTGGAAGAAACGATTCCACCGCTTCTCGCCCAGCCTTCATGATATGCTTTTGCATCGATGGAGTGCGTTGGCGACGAGGCTGCCAATACATAGGTAATAAGGCATTCATTGTATCCCTCAAGGGGAAAGTCCATCTCCCATTTGTAGTTGGGCGACCAATGCCAGTACAAAACATTTTTATTGTTCGTGTACCATTTCCAGTCAATCCCTTTCCAAAGAGCATCGTATTTTTGAGCAACTGCTTTTTCTTTTTCTGTACCTTCTTTCAGGTATTCACGAACAGTAATCATTCCTGCAGCCAAAAATGAAGTTTCGACTAGGTCACCTCCATTATCTTTGATTCCAAAAGGTTTTACTTTTCCTGTATTCCCATCAATCCAATGCGACCATGCTCCATGAAAACGATCTGCCTTACCTAAAAAATCTGCAATTTTGTTTAATCTTTCAACACCCTGATCTTTTGTAATATATCCTTGGGACATACCCGAAACAATAGCCATTAATCCAAATCCGGATCCTCCGGTTGTAACAATATTGGAATCGTTCTCGGGATAAATTCCATCCGGATGATAACGTTCTCTTGCTAATCCCGAATTCGGTTCAGCATAATCCCAGAAATATTTAAAAGTTTGTTTTTGCACAGCATCCAAAAGCTGCTCATCTGTCAGTTTAGCTTCAGATGCATTTTCTGTTACATTTTCTTTTGACTTATCAGTATTCGAACCGCAACTAAAAAAAGTAAAAGCTAGTAATAAAACTGAAATTCTAATCATCATAAAAAGTTTATGGTGTTTTTAAAATAATCACTCCTTACGATTTAAGAAAGGAGTGATTCTGAAAATTCAATTAATAACCTCCAGGATTTTGTTCTGAAAGTGTTCCTGCTTCTCTCAGGAAAGTAGTTGGAATAGGAAATAATTCATGCTTGCCAACAATAAAGGTTTTTCCATCTAAAGCCATCGCATCTTTAGCCTGACCTGTTCTGATAAGATCAAACCATCTGTCATGCTCAAAAGCCATTTCGACTCTTCTTTCTTTCCATATTGCCGTTCTCACATCATTTTGTAATAAGGCAGGTGTTCCTCCTAAATTTGCTCTGAGTCTAACCTCATTCAATAGCGGAATAGCAAGTGAAGTCTGACCTAATTCATTTAGAGCTTCCGCTTTCATTAGTAATACTTCTGCGTATCTTAAATATCTAAGGTTTGTATCTGAAAATTCCTGATTAGAAAAATCTGATGAGTAAGCTTTGTAGTTATACATCGCATTAGCAACTGATTCTGGAACTTCTGTGCCGTCATACAAAACCGATCCCCTGAAAATAATAGTAGCTGCTCTTCTTACATCTCCGGGTTCATAAGCATCTGCTAACCCCTGACTTGGCGTATTGAAACCCCAGCCCCAGCCTCCGGCTCCACGTGGTGCCTGAGAAACAGAGTAGTTTCCTATTCCGAAACCAGGACTTGAAGTTGAACCAATTCCGTTAATTTCAAAAATAGATTCTTTTCCAAATTCACCTTCTTTTTTAAACTGCAAAGCATAATCGTCAACTAAACCATAACCAGTTACTTTATCACAATTATCAATAACTTTCTGCCAGTTTTTTTGGTATAAGTTTACTTTTGCCAGCAAGGCATAAGCAGATCCTTTGGAAACACGTGTTTTATCATCTGCTCCATAAGCTGATTTATCAGGCAAATTCGTTATGGCATCATTTAAATCTTTTTCAATAAAAGCATATACTTCAGCCGGAGACTTACGGCTTAGCTGCATGATTCTGTCTTCTTCTGAAGCCGGAAGTGGCAAATGATCAATAATTGGAACACCGCCATATCCCTTTACCAAAGTAAAATACATAAAAGCTCTCATAAATTTCGCTTCTCCCTCTAACCTTGTTTTTAGAGCCGGTGTTACCTTATCCAGTTTAGGAAATATTTCAAGAGCCTGATTGCATCTGTTTATTCCTGCATAATTAGCATCCCAGATAGATTGAAATGAGGGAGTTGAAGCATTGTAGGTTAAGTTGTCAATTATATCCTTATCAGTACCTGCATCCCCGGGATCAGAACCTTTGTCTGCATCATCTGAAATGATACTGGTAACAGCATTCCAGGCAAAAGATGACATTTCCCAACCTAAAAATTGATTGTAAATTGATGTTACAAGTCCTTTAGCTCCTTCATCATTATTGATCAGTTCAACATCAGCCGGAATTGATTCAGTAGGGTCGACATCTAAAAATTCATCTGCGCATCCTGAAAAGAGTAATCCGGATAGCACAAATATTGATATATATATTTTTTTCATGATATTAAAATTTAAAATTAGCACCTATTATAAATGATCTCAATGATGGATAAGCATCTAATTCAACACCCTGAGTCCCTTCTACCAATTTACCATCGCTTGTAATATCCGGTGAAAAGCCAGAGAATTTTTGAGAAATAAACGGATTGATCGCATTTATATAAATTCGGCAAAAGCTAAAAAACTGATCATTTTTTAATGGGAGCTTGTATCCTAAAGTAATGTTATTGATTCTAAAGAAATCTGCTGATTCTAAGAAAAATGTTGAAGCATAAGGTGTTATATTGGAAGGTGCTGGATTGGACGCTGTGGTATTAGTTGGTGTCCAGAAATCATTAGCTACAGAGGCTTCAATGTTTTCACCTCCGAAACGTTGTGCTTTCTTACCATTGTACACTTTTGCTCCTCCTGTTCCGTAACCATCAACAGAAAAATCAATGTTTTTATAATTTAACCCGAGAGTAACTCCATAAGTAGAAGTTGGTAAAAGTGAACCAACATACTTTTTATCGGTTCTCTCGTTTAAAGCTGTCTGAACTACTTTATCGCCAGCAGCTGTGTAATACAGCATATTACCATTGGCTTGGTCGATTCCCGCGAATTCATACATGTAAAAACTACCCAAAGGCTGTCCTACTGAGGTATTATCAAGTATTTTTGTATTTTGTCCATTTCCTAAACTTCCACCGATAATTGGTGATATCTGCACATTTTTAAGGCTTGACAGTTCATTTTTATTATGAGAAAAGTTTCCTCCAGCCCAATAACTTAAATTATCGTTTATTTTATCATCCCAACGTAATGCGATTTCATACCCTTTATTGGATACTTCACCAACATGAGCCGGTGTTGCAAGTGTAATTCCTGATGTTCCGTAAGGTCTTACATTCAAAATTGTATTGGTTGTTTTCTTGTCGTACAAATCAAATGAACCTTTCAATTTATTGCTGAATAACTCAAAATCAAAACCTCCGGAAAGTTCTTCTACGATTTCCCATGATAAATTAGGATCAACCTGAGAATTAATTGTTGTACCTGAACCAAGTCCCGGCACATCTACACCTGAAGTAAAAGTCTGAGTATTCAATGGTACATTTTGGTTTCCTAACCTACCCCATGAACCTCTGATTTTTAATAAATCAAGTTCTTCTATATTACTCAAAAAGCTTTCTTTTGATACAATCCAGCCTAAACCAACCGATGGAAATGTTCCCCAGCGTTTGTCTTCAGCAAATTGTGATGATCCGTCGCGTCTAACAGTACCGGTAATCAAATACCTATCCATCAATTTGTACTGAAAACGTGCAAAATACGATGCCAGCCTTCTTTGATTAAAAGCTTCATCCTTGTATCCTGTAACTGTACTGGCAACATTAATATCTTTTAAAGACCAATAGTCAGCATTTGGATTTACATTTTTTCTGTCAATTGTTAATTTCTCTCTGGTACCTTGTACATTCGATTCAATACCGGCAGTAACTTCAACATCATGAATTTCTGCAAAAACTTTGTTATAAGTAAAGTAATTGGACAAATTCCAATTAAAATATTGATCCCTGCCTCTGGTTAAAGTATTGGTATTTAAACTTTTGGTATCGTAATCCGGCTCTACACGAGTAGGATCTGCAGCAAGCCATAATGCTAAATTATCAACATAGTTATACTGTTTGTAAGTATAAAATTCTCCATTAAATTGAGATGTGAATTTTAATGATTTTACAATTTCATAATCTAATTTTAAACCTCCCTGTAAAATGACGCTATTTTGCTGCTCATTGGTATAATCTAGCTGAGATACGGCGTTACCAACGTTGTTAAAAGATGCTCCGGTTTGGGTTACAACTCCATTCGAAACAAATGGCACACCATATTTCCCATTTTCATAACGCACAGGAACTAATGGAGACTGTCTATAAGCATTAGTAAAAGCACTTAAAGGAACTGGTTTGCTTTTTATTGTACTCACACTAAAATTTTGAGTAATGCTAAGTTTATCTGAAATCTTAAATTCATTATTACTTCTAATAGTGGTTCGCCCATAATCAGATCCATTTAAGATTCCTTTTTCTTCATAATTACCGGCACTAAAAAAATATTTTACATTTTCTGAAGATCCTGAGATAGAGATATTGTTCTGGGTATACGATCCGGTTCTGGTAATTTCATCAAACCAATTGGTGTCATATGGCTGATTGGCTGAAAACCTTCCTTGTGGATAATCGTTGATATAAGCAGCATTGCTGTAACGAACAAATTCGTCGCTATTGGCCATTTTAACTTTTTTCAATGGAGTTCTGAAACCTGCAAAACTTTCAACATCTACAGTAAGCTTACCTTTTCCGGATTTTGTTGTAATCATAATTACACCATTTGCTCCTCTTGTTCCATAAATAGCTAATGAAGAAGCATCTTTCAGAATTTCATAAGATGTAATATCATTGGTATTGATATTATTGATATTCTCAGTTGGCATACCATCCACAACATACAGAGGATTTCTTCCTCCTAATGCAGTACCGGCTCCCCTGATTACCACTGAAGGCGTGCTCCCCGGTGCATCAGAAGTAGAAACCTGTACACCCGCCGCTTTACCTTGAATGGCCTGCGATGCATTGATTACTTTCATTTTAGTGATCTCCTCTGATCTAATAGAGGTAACAGCAGAAGTATTATCAATTTTTTTTCTGGTTCCGTATCCAATTACTACTACTTCTTTTAAAGCAGTATCTTCGGATTCTTTCAATGTTATTGCCATTGGAGTTGCTGTTGCAGGTAATGACACCGCCTCAAAACCAAGCATTGAGATTTTAATGACTTCACCTTCTTTGGCATTTATGGTAAAATTTCCATCAAAATCAGTTTCAGCAGATGTTTTTGATTCCGCAGCTGCAACTATTGCACCCGGAACTCCCATTCCGCTATTATCTACTACTTTTCCTGTAATTGTCTGACCCGACATATATGCTGGCAGAAGCAGTAAGGCTAAAAAGCTAAAAATAAAATTTTTCATACAGTTTCTAATCGTTTAAGTTAGTAGAGCCAAATTAAACAATTACAACGTTGTAGTACATCAAAGTGCAATACTACATAGCTACATCATAAGGCAAAAAAAAGAATTTAAATTATTAATAATCAATTAGTTAATACTAAAATAATTATACTTAACATTCTGTTATGATGTAGTAATGATGTATTTGAATTCGATAAAAAATATATACTAAAAATAAAATATCGATAATGTTTAGATATACAAATTATAGATTCAGTAAAAATCTGGAAAGATTTTCCTCCTGAGAAAGATTTAGTTTTTTTCTTAATCGATAACGATGCAGTTCAACACCTCTAAATGATATATTCATCATGGGTGCAATTTCTTTGGAAGAAAGATTCATCTTGAGATAAATACAAAGTTTTATGTCTTTTTGGGTAAGGTTAGGAAACTTTTTAGAAAGATTTATGATGAACTCATTATGAATCTGATTGAGATTGGATTCGAAAATTTCCCATTCATGTTTATTGACTTCATTAATTTTTATCGCTTTTTTGATTTCGCTTTTGAGTTTATTAAAATCTTTTTCTGAATCCAGAATACTCTGAATATTCTCAATCATTTCACTTTGTTTGGCAATAGATAATGATTTGCCGGCAACCTCTGATGATTTGGTCTGCAGTTCCAATTCCAGGATGTGTTTTTCATACTCCTGAATATTCAGTTCGTTTTCTGCTTTCAGCTCCATTTCAAGAATAGCCCTTTGATGTTTTTGTTCTTCGGCTTGTAAATTTAATTTTTGAATGTAGCGTAACTTATTCCATTTATAATAAAAGAATAAAATTGCACCTATCAATAACAGATATAATACTATCATCCAAGTCGAAAAATACCAGGGCTGTGCAACAGTGAAACTGAAGTCTGAAACTCTGTCATAACGTGCTCCATCATATTTGTAAATCGTAACTGAATGATCGCCACTGCTCAGATTGTTTAATAAAATTAATCCTTCTGAAATTGGAATGAAATTTTGTTTTTTATTAAGCTGGTAAAATAAATGAGGTTTGTTGGCGCCATAAATTCCGGATATGATGTTAATTTTCAACTCGGTATTGAATTTAATTTTATAATTCTCCGGAACCAAATTCCCGTTATTGAATGCTTCAATTTTAATTACCTTTTTTTGTTTATTTTCATATTTTAATTCAAGTGAAATGAATCCGTCATCCAGATTTAATAAATACTGATTTTCATTTTTAAATATTTTAAGATTATCATTAATGAGTTTTCCTTTATAATATTTCTCCTGAATAATATTCCAGACAAATTTATTTCCAACTGCATAAATATGATGTAAAATTCCGTCCTGAAGCACCATAAAATGATCTTCATCAATTGCAACTATATCAGTAATACGCTTAAAATTAGCATTAAAAACATTATTTGCTTCCAATTTGGTGGTAATGGAATTATAAGTATACCACGAATTATTGATCAAAAAAAGAATTTCTTTTCTGAATTCAAAAATCTTAACTCCAAAATCATTTTCTATTTTGCTTTGCTGAGTAATATTCTCAACTTTTTGGGTTTCATAGTTATCGTTATAGAGAACACGATACAAACCCCGGTAATTATCCGCAGCAAAAATTTCATTTTTTTTATTTTGAGCTACATATTTTATGGGTTTTGATATCTTCTTAATTATCTTATATTCATTCAGTTTTGAAATGTCATCATAAACTAAAATTCCGCTGTAAGTTGATTGAAAACACGTATTATTAATGCTGCTTTTTGATAAATTCCATCCACCGCTTACGTTGTTGATTTTGTAAAAAGAGCCTTTGTCATAACAGAATGTCCCATCATTATGACCAATAATATATTTATCCTCAATTTTAGCAATATTCCATGCCTGCCCCTGAGTATTGGGAATCATTGTAAATTGGCCAGATTCATATTCGAAAACACCATGATTAGAAGCAATAAGATATCCTTTTGGAATGGTGGCAACCGAATAAACAGAGCCTAAAATCCCGGAATTATCGTAAAAAATGGAGATCGGTGAATTTACTTCAACATGAGCAATACCATTGTCTAACCCCAGCCATAAATCATTTTCCTTATCAAAACCGATACTCAAAATTGAGTTATTCATGAGAACATTATCGCGGTCGATATTTTTGTAGGTGTTGGTATTGAGGTCTAAAATATAAATTCCTCTGTTACCTGTTCCAATAATAAGTTTATTGTTTTTTGTAAACTTTGCCACATTGATAGTAGCTGTTTTCAGTATTTCATTTAATGGATTTTTCCAGGCTGTCAGATTGTTGTTATTTTCAATAAAAATTCCTTTTTTCTGAGTAAAAACATACACTTTACCTTCATGTTTTTCAATTGCGTGAACTACGGTGTTTTTTAAAACATTCCACCCTTTTGGGTTTGAAATTCTGGATCCGTTCATCTTGAAAATCCCTTTTTCTACAGAAGCAACATACAGATTCTTATCTACAACGAAGCAATATGAAATTAAAAAAGGAAATCTGATTTTTTGGATTTTTTTACCATTGTAGATAAAAACATCATTAAAGGACTGAAAGTAAATTGAACCGTTAAAATTGAAAATTTTCCAGATTTCTTCATTATCCTTTTCATCAAATAAGCGCAGGTTTTTGGTAATAGAAACATAATGCATCTTCCCTTCCTTTCTGTACCAGTAACCAAATTCCTTATAAGATCCGGAGTAAATTTTATCTCCATCAATCATAATAGAACGGATGATGGTTTTATTAGGAAGTGTATATTTTTCCCAGACTACACCATCATATCGTAATAAATAATGGTTGTTGGCGAAATACATCGCATTGTCATTTCCCTGAGCAACATTCCAAATTTGATTATCACCCTGATAGTCGGATTTACTATAGTTTTCAACGAATGGAAGTAATTCCTGAGCCTGAATTTGAGAAGCGATAAAAAAGAAGAAAAGTAATTTTAGAAGTATCGATTTCAAAATATTCGGATTTATATTCAAAGATACTGACAAAAATTTAATTTATATAAAGTAAAAAGCTTCCCTATTGAGAAGCTTTTGAGTTAAAAAACATATTTTAAATTAATTTTCTAATAATTGATAAACCTGATTAGCAATTTCATATTCTTCATCTGTAGGAACTACTAAAACCTTTGCTTTTGAATTGGTTTTATTGATTTCCCTGATTTCCTTGGAACGGATTTGATTTTTTTCATCATCAATTTCAATTCCGAAATAATCCATATCCGTACAAATTAATTTTCGCATATAGGATGAATTTTCTCCAATACCTGCGGTAAAAATAATGGCATCCAATCCATTTAAAGCTGCCGTGTAGGAACCAATTGTTTTTCTGATTCTGTAAGCATTCATTAATAAAGCCAATTGACAATCTTTATTCCCTTTTTCCGCTTCGGATTCGATATCGCGTAAATCACTGTATCCAGTTAGCCCAAGCATTCCGCTTTGTTTTAGCAAAATTGAATTTACTTCATCGGCTGTGTATCCAAGATTTTTTATCAGATAAAAGATTACCGACTGATCAATATCGCCTGCCCTCGTTCCCATTATCAAACCATTTGCCGGAGAAAAGCCCATTGTCGTATCAATGCTTTTTCCCTCTTTTATGGCAGCCATACTGCAGCCATTGCCTAAATGAATCGTAATTATTTTCGAATTCCTTTCTAAAAAGTCAATTGCTTTTTCAGAAACATATTTGTGACTTGTTCCGTGGAAACCATAAACGCGAACTTTATTTTCTGTCAAAAGATAATTCGGAATCGCATATTTATAAGCCTCAACCGGAATGGTCTGATGAAAAGCCGTATCAAAAACAGCTACTTGTTTTGCCTCAGAAAAGATTTCTTCGGCAACATTTATTCCCACCAAATGCGCCGGATTGTGCAGGGGAGCCAATTCCGATAGTTCTTTTATTTTATCTTTTACCTCATTAGTTATGATTGTTGTATCAGAAAAATAACTTCCTCCATGAACCACACGATGACCTACAGCAGTAATTTCTGAAGTCGATTTAATTACTCCTTTTTCTGCATCCAAAAGCATTTCAGCTACTTTTTGCAAACCAACTTTATGAGTTGGAATCGATATTATTTCTTCTATTGCATTTTCAGCTGTTTTAAAAGTTATGTTTGAAGTTTCAAGTCCAATTCTGTCAATCATGCCCGAACAAATTACTTTGTTTTCCGGCATAATCATTAATTGGTATTTAATTGAAGAACTTCCTGAGTTTATGATTAATATTTTCATTGTTTATTTATTTTCAAAGAGATGTGATAATTTTTATGGCCAGACTAATTATTTAATTTAAGTTTCATCATTATATCTGTCTGTTCATCGTCTCCTAACTTAAAAATGTGTTTGTCAAACTCCACGAAACCATTTTTCTTGTAAAAACTCAATGCCCTCAAATTTTCTTCCCATACCCCTAACCAAATATATTCTGCCTCTTTCTGTCTAGCTATTTCAATTGCTTTATCATATAATAATTGTCCAATACTTTTTCCATGAAATTCTTTTAAAACATAGATACGTTCAATTTCAAGGGCATTGCTGTCCTTCAATTCAGTTTGTGAATCTCCAAAATTTACTTTTAAGTAACCTATTATTTCATTATCAGCGGACGCAAAATGAAACTCAGAATTTTTATCCGTAAGTTCAGTAGTAAGTTTTTCATTAGAAAATCCTTCTTCCAAATATTTTTCCATATTCTCCTCGGAATTTGATTCTGAAAATGTTTCGCGGAAAGTTTGTTTACCAATTTTTTTTAATTGTTCAAGCTGGTTTTGCTTTACTCTAATTATTTCAATATCTACCATTTTTTAATATACTTATTTACATTGATCAACGCTTCCAAATTTAATTACAATCCTTGCGCCTGAATGGCCGTAATAACAACAGTATTGATAATATCATCAACCGTACAGCCACGGCTTAAATCGTTTACGGGCTTGTTTAAACCTTGTAACATTGGTCCGATGGCTAGTGCTCCCGTTTCTCTCTGAACGGCCTTGTAAGTATTATTTCCTGTGTTCAAATCGGGAAAAATAAGTACACTTGCCTGCCCCGCTACTTCAGAATCCGGCATTTTGCTTTTTCCCACTGCTCTGTCAACCGCTGCATCATACTGAATAGGGCCTTCGATTTTTAAATCCGGGCGTTTTATTTTTACGATTTCTGTCGCTGCTCTTACTTTTTCTACCTCATCCCCTTTTCCGGATGAACCTGAAGAATAAGAAAGCATCGCAATTTTTGGCTCTATTCCGAAAGCCGAACTTGAATCTGCTGATGAAATAGCGATTTCCGCCAATTGTTCAGCCGTTGGATTTGGATTGATAGCACAATCACCAAAAACAGAAACCCGGTCTTCCAGACACATAAAAAATACAGAGGAAACTACAGATGAATTGGGTTTGGTTTTAATAAATTGCAATGCCGGCAAAATGGTATGCTGAGTCGTATGTGCAGCTCCGGAAACCATTCCGTCTGCTTGGCCTTTATACACCATCATCGTTCCGAAATACGAAACATCTTCCATTAAATCCCTTGCCATTGTTATGCTTACATTTTTGGCTTTTCGAAGTTCATAGTATGTATTGGAATAATCTTCATAAAATTCAGATTCGATTGGATTGATGATGTTTACTTTAGAAAAATCAAACGAAATTCCAAGCTCTGCAACTTTATTTTCAATTTGTTTTTTATCTCCAATAATTGAAATATCTACCACATCCATATCCAATAATCTTGAAGCAGCCGTGATAATCCGATCATCATTCCCTTCAGGTAAAACAATATGTTTGCGATGCTGTTTGGCTCTTTTAACCATATTATACTGGAACATTTTCGGCGTCATTCCTTCAGGTACAAAAGTGATTAATCTTTCGGATAAAGCATCATTATCAACATATTTTTCGAATGTTGTAATTGAGGTTTCAATTTTATGGGTATTGTTAGCGTAGATTTCAGAGCGAATTGCACCAATTTTATTGGTAATATGATACGTTCCGCCATCAACAGCAATAATAGGAACAATGGCAGAAAGTCCTTCAATCAGTTTTAAAATACTTTCTTCCGGAAGAATATTTCCTGTCAGGATAATTCCTGAAATGGTGGGATAATTTGCCGATTCATTGGCCTGTAAAGCACCTAAAATAATATCAGATCGATCGCCGGGCGTTATCACCAAAGCGTTATCATGCAGGTGGACCAGATAATTATGCAATTGCATCGCACCAACGCTAAAATGCCCGATCTCGTTGTTCAGATAATTTTCTCCAAACAAAACTTTAGCATCGAGTTCATTGACAATTTCCTGCATCGTAGGGTTGTTCAGACTCGAAATTAGTGGAATTGTATTAATTAAAACATTCTCCGGTAAACTTTTTTGAAGACTTTTAGTAACCAGTTCTATATTTTCAGGCTGAACTTTATTCGCAAAAACGGATAATACCTCAACTTCTTTTACTTTGAAAGAATCGTAAACCAAATACAGACTGTCTACGAGTTCATCCAGTGTTTTTCCTATTCCGGAACCAATAATTATGGTTGGAATTCCGAGGTTTTTGGCAATCAAAACATTCAAATCCAATTCGATTGAAGTTCCTTCGCCAGTGAAACTAGTTCCTTCCACAAGGACAAAATCAAAACGTTCTTCGAGTTTTTTATATTTTTCGATAATCAGATCCAACACCTCTCCTATCTTGCCTTTGTTTTTCTTTTTGATCAGTTTGCTTTTGGTGATGGCATATGCTTCTTCAAATTGAATATCAAGGTTAAAATGGGACAAAACAGTTTCAATATGATTGTCCTGTTCACCATCGACAAAATCTTCAATAATTGGTCTGAAATACCCCACTTTGGCTGTTTTACCAATCAAAATACTCATCAAACCCAGTGTAATAATGGATTTTCCGCTATTCTGATCGCTTGTGGCAATATATATCGCTTTACTCATAATTTATATTTTAATCTAAAATGTATTTGAAATTATAATTTTTAAGTTGAACAACATTAAAACCAACGTCGTTTTTTGAAATAGATAATCAAAGCTATCACCAGCAAAAACATACTTCCCATCACGATAAAATAACCGTTTCTAGAGCGAAGTTCGGGCATATAGTCAAAGTTCATTCCGTAAACACCTACTATAAAAGTCAAGGGAATAAATATGGCAGATATGATGGTCAGCGTTTTCATAATCTCATTCATTTTTCGGCTTTGCTCCGAGAAATAAAAGTTGGATGCACTTTCCAAAGAGCTCATATCCGAATCGATTTGCTCTAAAAGTTCGAGACTTTTTTGGTGTAATCTGATAAAAAAATTAAACGTCTCTTTCTTAATCAGGATATTGGTTTCATCTTCCTTAATCGTCTTTAAGTAATACAACGAATCCCGAAGCGGAATAATGGAACGTTTCAAAAAATTAAAGTTATCACGGTGGTTTTCAATTTTTTCCAAAATAACCGGATCTGCTCCTTTTTTGGTTAAATCAATTAGTTCTTCGATACTATTTTCTTCATCTTCTATGGTAATATAAAAATTTTCCATTACTGCATCCAGTAATAAATAAAGCAGATAATCTACTTTTTTGGTTCTTACAATTCCTGCATGAGTGCGAATGCGTTCCCGTATATGTGTGAAGAAATCGCTTCGTTTTTCCTGAAAAGAAATCAATATTCCGTCTTTCAAAATAAAACTCAGTTGTTCTACTTTAAGACCATCAGAATATTCAGAAGGTAAAAGTGATTTGATATTGAAAAACAAAATATCCTGCTGTTCTTCCAGTTTGGTTCTTTTGGTAGTATTTAAAATATCGGCCAGTAAAAAATCATCTAATTTAAAATGGGAGCCAATCGTTTTGATTAAATCAATATCAGTTAATCCGTGAATATTGAGCCAGTTGTTTTTTGAATAATCAATACAAGTATTTAAAGATTCAACTGTAAACTTTTCATATTCAACAACATCATCATTATCATATACAAAAAGCTGCATTTCTGATTCATGTTCTTTCTGTAATCCGGTATATTCCAATGTGACATGCTGTAGCTTACGGCCTTTCTTGTATTTTATCTTTCTCATCCAAAAATGATTTATATAGTAATATTACGAAAAAGAATCCGAAAAGGAAATGAGAATTGTCATTTTATCAATAAGTATAAGTTAGGAAAACTGATAAAAAACGTACCGCATTACAGGTCTATAATAACTACTTTTAAAAAATTATCATAAAAAAAACCGAGTCATTTCTGACCCGGTTTTCAATCTTAATACTTTGTACTAATTACTTAATACTAAATAATTATTTTACTTCTTCGAATTCAACGTCTTCAACATTGTCTCCAGATTGCTCTTGTTGTGGAGCTGCTTGTTGACCTTCACCACCTTGAGCGTACATTGCCTCTGTAGCTACTTTCCAAGCTGCATTAACATTGTCTAATCCTTTTTGGATTGCTTCAAGATCTTGAGATTGGTGAGCAAATCTTAATTCAGTTAAAGCAAATTCGATAGCTGTTTTTTGATCATCTGTCAATTTATCTCCCAATTCTTTCAATTGACTTTCAGTTTGGAAAATAGTACTGTCAGCTTCGTTAATTTTTTCAGCTTTAGCTCTTAAAACTTTATCTGATTCTGCGTTAGCTTCAGCATCTTGTTTCATTTTTTCGATTTCTTCAGAAGTCAATCCAGAAGAAGCTTCGATACGGATATCGTGAGATTTACCAGTTCCTTTGTCAGTAGCAGTTACTTTAATGATACCATTAGCATCAATATCAAAAGCTACTTCAATTTGAGGAACTCCTCTTGGTGCTGGTGGAATACCATCTAAGTGGAAACGACCAATAGTTTTGTTATCTGCAGCCATTGCTCTTGCTCCTTGCAATACGTGAAGTTCAACAGATGGTTGAGAATCAGCAGCAGTAGAGAATACTTGCGATTTTTTAGTTGGGATAGTTGTGTTAGCTTCAATTAAAACAGTCATAACACCACCCATAGTTTCGATACCTAAAGATAAAGGAGTAACGTCTAACAACAATACATCTTTTACATCTCCAGACAATACACCACCTTGAATAGCTGCTCCAATTGCAACAACCTCATCAGGGTTAACTCCTTTAGACGCTTTTTTACCGAAGAATTTTTCAACTTCGTCAGCAATTCTTGGCATTCTTGTAGAACCTCCAACCAAGATAACTTCGTCAATATCAGAAACAGATAAACCTGCATCTTTCAACGCTCTTGCAACTGGTGCCATAGAACGTTTTACTAGATCGTCAGTTAATTGTTCGAATTTAGAACGAGATAATTTTTTCACTAAGTGTTTTGGTCCTGAAGCAGTAGCCGTAACGTATGGCAAGTTGATTTCAGTTTCAGCAGAAGAAGACAATTCAATTTTTGCTTTCTCAGCAGCTTCTTTCAAACGTTGTAATGACATTGGGTCTAAACGCAAATCAATACCTTCTTCAGCTTTAAATTCGTCAGCCAACCAGTCAATAATTTGGTGGTCAAAATCATCACCACCTAAGTGAGTATCACCATTAGTAGACAATACTTCGAAAACTCCGTCTCCTAATTCAAGAACAGAGATATCAAAAGTACCTCCACCTAAATCGTAAACAGCAATTTTTTGATCAGTTCCTTTTTTATCTAATCCGTAAGCTAATGCAGCAGCAGTAGGCTCGTTGATGATACGCATAACTTTAAGACCTGCAATCTCTCCAGCTTCTTTTGTAGCCTGACGTTGCGCATCGTTAAAGTAAGCAGGAACAGTAATAACTGCTTCAGTAACTGTTTGACCTAAATAGTCTTCAGCAGTTTTTTTCATTTTTTGAAGAGTCATTGCTGACAATTCCTGAGCAGTGTATAAACGACCGTCAATATCCACACGTGGCGTATTGTTGTCACCTTTTACAATTTGGTATGAAACTCTTTTTGCTTCAGCCGAAACTTCACCAAAACCTTGTCCCATAAAACGTTTAATAGAAGCAATCGTTTTTGTAGGATTCGTTACTGCTTGTCTTTTTGCAGGATCACCTACCTTAATTTCTCCACCTTCAACAAAAGCGATGATAGAAGGAGTAGTTCTTTTTCCTTCTGCGTTAGGGATAACAACTGCTTCGTTACCTTCCATTACAGAAACACAAGAGTTCGTCGTACCTAAGTCAATTCCGATTATTTTACCCATTTTTTATATATTTAATTTTGATATACATTTTAATAACTCAGGTGGCATAAGTCAATCTTTGTGCCAATATAAAAAACCAAAGTAAAATGTCAGTTTTCATGTCGGCACATTAAAAATCATCTGACAACATGACATTTTTAAAACCTGACAATCATGGCATACCAGTACTTTACGTGTCATTATCAGGAGCTGTTTCCTGCTCTCCGCTGTATCTTTTATGGCGAACCCCGCCATAAAAGGATGCCGCTTCTATCAGGGCTAGGACTCTCGTTTTCAAAATAAATCTTCAAATCAAAAATCAGACTCTTATAAACTCATTTTAAATTTACCGTATAAATACTATATATTTGAAACAGTCAAGACTTTTAAAAGCTCAAAAAATTAAAAATGAATTCAAAACGTTCAAAAAAAATATTTTTATTTTCCTTATTCATTTCCTTCTGCAGTATTTTATTTTTCCTTAGTCTGGGAAGAAACGTAGAGTTTGAAACCCAGGGCTTGTATAGCTGGGTTGCCAATCTTATAGGTTACGGACTATTGCTTTTTCAATTCATACTTCATTTTCCTTTATTAGTATTGATTGATTATTTAGTGCGAAAGAAATCGAGTAAATCAGAAGAAAATAATACCGTTTTATGGATATATCTTACTATTGCCTTTATAATAAACATTATTGTAATACTTGCAGCGACTACAGAATCAAGGGATAATTTAAAAAATGATAGCGAATGGCAATCAGCTGAAAAGTACGAATGGCAAGAGGGAATTTCCTGTCCAAAAAACTATCCGGTTATAGTTCTGAATGGTAATTTCAGCATTAATATTACACATAGTGGTGATCCCTATTACAAAATAGAAAACAAAATTTACGACTTAAATTGGAGCATAGATGAACCTACATCTGTTAGTGAATTTGACAAAAAAAGAGTAATGCCGGATAGCTTGCATGTATTATGGTATTCTATAATCGAAAAAACATATTACCAGCTAGACACTCCTCTTAACAAACAAAAAATCACGACACTATTCCGAAATGGGTTTTCATCAAAAAACAGTAGCGGAATCTTTGACAATACTTTTGATTATATTATTGCAGGTCTGGCACCTGGCGGAGATGTAGCGGTTTGGACACGCTCCAATTGGGGACATTCTGCAGAAGTTGGCTTTTATAAAGCACAAAAAATGGATAGTTTAAAAATACCAGAATTCTCCAGAACAGAGTGTCAGGAAAAACTTAAAAGAGCGATATCCGGAAATGACCTTAAATGGAGTAAAATTCTAAATTCAAAAAAAGATTCCATTCCGTACGGAATCTGGAGAGATAAGTACAGACAAAAGTTCAACTGGAAATTTCAATGTAACCTTGAATCTAAATTAGAAGATTCAGACATTAAAATAAAGTTATTCAATGGAGAAGAATTTATACTAATAAATGATGAACTTTCTGAAAAAGAAATCTCTCCGAAAGCAGTACCATCAGAAATAAAACTGATACACCTTTATCAAAAGAAAACAAAACGCAGTTGGGCTGATTTGGATGAAAACGATGTTTATAAAGCATTTAAAACATTGTCAGCTGAAAATAAAAACACTCCAATCATAATTGAATGTAACCTAAACAATCAGGGAGAAATTGAATCTGTAAATGCAAAAAACAAATCTAAAACGATACAGCTAAAATTGATCGAAGATTAATGTAAACTATTAAGTTGAACCAAATTGCTTTTCTTTTCACTTTATAGCTGATTATTTTATATTCTCTTTTTTCTGAAATAATTAACCACATTTGACATAATAATTGCTGTGAAAATATTTTAAAAAATTATCTGCATTAAAATATTAGTAATACTTTTTTTATATTTTTACCCCATATAAAAACATAAAAACTCAAAAAAAATGATGAATGACAATTTAAAATACGCTACTAAACTTTTTGGCAGCGCCTCATTTAGTTTTCTTAAAATAAATATCATAGGACAATTATTAATCTGCTTTTTATCAATAGCTACATTATTAATTTTTCTTTTTCAATCTGCAGACGGTCCAGGTGCACCAGGACACACAGTAGCTATTGCAATAATCATAACTTTATTTTTTGAGCGACCTGTTGGTTTTACGCTCATAGCTCTGTCTCTTTTCGTCACCCCTTTTATATTACTTTCTTTTGGAAATAAATATATCATTTCAAAAACAATCAATAAACTATTATCCGATAAAGGCGAAACTTTGTTATTCCCAATTATTGATAAAGTTTTTAGCAAAATCAAATCCAACCAACCTGATTTATTAAAAAAGGGAACTGACAGTACTAAATTAAAACTTAAATTAATTCAGGAAATTAGAGATTCCAAGGACAATAAATGGTTAAAAAAAATTATCATTTACGGCTTTAAAAAAGTAAATCTTGACGATGTTGATTTTACAGATGAAAAAGTAAGTTTTACTGATATTATAAAAGACAAAACAATAACTGGATTAAAAAATGTATCACAACCAAGCCGAAACTTTTTTTGGATTATTTTAGGACTGCAAATCATTATATTGATTCTAATTATCTTTCAAGTAATCTAAAATTTCTCTAAATAAAAACAACAAAAAAATGAATACAGAATTAGAAAGCAATTTTGATGAATTTGAAAAACCAACCATAATTAGAAGAAAATTGCTGCCATGGTGGATTAAAACCTTTTGCTGGATTTTTATGGTTTTAGGCTTTTGCGCCGTAGCTTCACTAATTGGTAACTTATTTACATCAAACGTTGAATTATCTCTATATGGTTTTTCCAGTAATTATGCATATTCAGGCACTGGCCTTTTCATTATAGCAATTGCTGGATTTAAAGGTTTTGCTGCTTATTCACTTTGGTTCGAAAAAGCCAATGCAATTTCAATTGGCAAAATTGATGCAATTTTTGGAGTTGTAATTTGTATCGCTTCTATGTTTATACTTCCATTCACTTCGGGAGATGGTGATATTCAAATTCGATTAGAATTGCTTCTTCTCATCCCATATTATATCAAACTAAACAAAATAGAATACGAATGGGACAATTTGGAAACGCTCTAAAATAAAAACATTTTCAACAAAATAAAGACCTTGATTAAACTTCAACTTTTAGACTTCCATTTTGCTGTTTTATTTGTAATTTCGATTTCTCATTAATTAGAATTATAAAATGGCATCATTTATTAAAGAAATATCTTTTCGATGGTCAGATCTTGACCCCAATTTTCACGTTCGTCACAGCGCTTATTACGATTTTGGTGCACAGCATCGTATCGAAATCCTTGAAGAGCTTGGTTTAACTTTAAGAGTAATGCAGACACAGGGATTTGGTCCGGTTTTATTCAGAGAAGAATGTGTTTTCAGAAAAGAATTGAAACTTTCGGATAAAATATTCATCCACACCAAAACATCAAAAATGAAAGCCGATGCTTCACGCTGGTCCATCATTCACGAATTCAGAAGGGAAGATGATACACTTTGTGCAACCATTACAGTTGACGGTGCATGGATGGATACCAAACTTCGGAAATTAGCTTCACCAACTCCGGAAATTGCAATTGAAGCTTTGAGTATTTTTCCTAAAAGTGATGATTTTGTCGGACTTTAAATTAAATCCCATCTTTCATAAATTACAAAAAACCGTTACAAATCAATGTAACGGTTTCTTTTTTATATTAAATGAATATTATTCTGATACAATTTTAAAATTGCTGTTTAAGTTTTCTCCGGAAACATTTAAGATATAAAGTCCTGATACTCTTTTATTGGCAATATTTAAAGTAAAAGTTCCATTTCCGTCAGATTGAATCTTTTCTTTCAAAATAATTCTTCCTGTTATATCGCTTAAAGTAGCGTTCACAAAAGACAAAGTATTATTCGGAATATTGATGAAAATTTTATCTTTTACCGGATTCGGATATATCGTAACATTATTTTTATTTTCAATGAATTTTTCATTACTCAACAATGCCTGATTGTATTGAGATAATACTTCTGATGCTGATAATGCATAATTGAACATTTTAAGTTCATCAAACAATCCTTTGTAAGGTGCCGGAGTAGTGTTGGCATACAATTCAAGTGCACCGATATTACCTATTACCAAATCTGTCGCCTCTCCAATACCTATCGCTGTTCCTGTTGCATCAGCCTTTTCACCGGTTAGAAGACCATTGGTATATATCTTTAATCTTGATGCCGTAACATCCCTAATTATCATTACATTAACCCAATTTCCATTAAAATAACTGGTTGCGGCTAATGTTGAGACAAGTTCAGTTTTTGTTTTATCATCATCTATAGCATAACGTAATTGATTACTTTTAATTTCTACATTGAATCTTCTGCCTGTTGCACCTGTTACTGCATTTTTTGTCATCGACCCTTTACATAGAATATAAGAACTCAATGTTGAGCCTGCCGGTATTAAACTGGCATCGGCTTTCATCCAGAATGAAACACTAAAAGAATTTTTATCAAATAATATCTGATTCTCATTTGGGATGCTTACCATAAGTTTATTAGGCAATAAGGTTGCAAAATCTAAGGCTTTGTCTGCTTTTCCGGATACCCTAACTGTGCTATTATCAAAAGCTGCATCCAGTTGACCATTATTCGAATAACTTGAAATATCCGCAATTTGCTGCCCCTCACCCGCAGCTTCTTTAAATGGCCAATAACCAACAAGTTCCGGTGTTAAAGCAGTGAAATTCCATACATCACCTGTAATAGTTCCTTTATTATTCGTAGCATCAATTCTCCAGTAGTAAGTAATTGCCGGACTTAAACCGGTAAGTGGATATGTTGGTGCAGCAACATAAGCTACATCACCCAACTTTGTTAAATTTAAAGGATCAGTTCCAAAATAGACAGCATAAGTTTGTGTGTTTGTACTGCCACTCCATTTCAAACTTAGATTACCACTTGTCAGCTGAACATTAGTAAGTCCTGAAACCGGATTTGGTACTGATGCTTTTACAGGAGCTGACGGAATTGGCGGTGTAGTCAGACTTCCTGTTTCATACACGGATGATGTTGGACTGTTTGTCGCTTTAATTCTATAATAATATTGAGTATTTGGAAGTAAGCCAGTGTCATTATAACTTGTAGCATTTGCTCCCAATGTATTAACTACTGTAAAATCTGTTCCATTATCTGAACGTTCTACTACATAATTACTTTCATTTGCAGCGCCGTCAATCCAGTTAACAGTTAAAGAAGTTGATGGCGGAACTTCTGTAGAAACTACATTAGTGAAATTCAAATTGGATGGCGGAATAAGAAAATCTGCCGGCGCTTCATTTGTTATTTCGTTAATATACACTTCGATATTAAGATAAGGTGCATTGGTTGCACTTACCAATAAGGCATCGGCGGTATTTTTATCTAATCCGTTTAGATCTTCCCAAGCATCAGGCATACCATCATTATCTGTATCCAAAGGAGCCGGAGCACCATAAACGTGTCCTGCTCCTCCATTAATGAAACCAAATTTGCTTGTTAAGTCACTTTGAACATATACATAAGTGGCTGTTGTTCCTTTAGACATTAAATCGGAAATCATTAAATTTTCTACTTGATCACGTCTTGGATATGAAGCTCCTACGCTTGCAACGATTTTATCATAAGCATCCTGAGCTGACAAGGTTGGGCTTTTCATTGGATAATCATAAGGCGTTGACAAAAGAGTTGCTACATCTCCTGTAGGATATCCTGTTAAGTCGTAAGGAACTAAAGTACCATTTAGCACACCATCCTTATTATTGTCAAAATAATTTCCCGCACCGTATAAAGAGAAATTATCATTCCCTCGATTAAAAGGAGATGAAACTGTTGCACTTGTATTTGGCCCACCTATGAAATAATTGTTTATAATATTAACATCTGAACCTCCTCCGGAATCTCCACCCATAATGTATGCATCTCCAGATTCGGTGTGTCCATAAGTATTCCCATAATTACCCCAATTATAAACAACATTGTTTACAAACTCATTAATTCCTTTTACTTTATTGTTACGTGTTTTATTACAGATGTACAAATTTCCAATTAAACTTATTTTACCTCCGGCAGGGGGCTGCATTAATCCTCCAGCCGAATGATTATGACGGTGCATACCTTGTCCAATAATAGAATTTTGAATCGTTATATTATCCGGACTTATACCTTTATTATCCCAGTTAACAGAAAAAACTTCGTCTGTACCCCAGGTAAAACTCATATGGTCTAAAATTATATTTGCACCATTTGAAATACCCGATGCATCTTGATTTTGAGTAGTAGCTCCGAAACGAATACGAACATAACGGGAGATAGTATTACTTGCTCCGGTAAATGACACCTTAGCACCCAACAGCACAATTCCTTCTCCTGTCGCTGTTTGCCCGGCGATAGTGGTGTTTTTTGCAATTGCAATCGATGAGGCTACGTTAATAATACCTCCTACTTTAAATATAACAAATCTACCTTCCTGGCTAACCGCATCCCGAAAGGAACCCGGTCCACTATCATTTAAATTGGTCACTAAATAAATCTGAGGATTCGCTGCGCCTCTGGCACCTGTGGTAAATCTTCCAAAACCGGTAGCTTCCGGAAATGCTAATGTCTGGGCTTTTAAATCACCATAAGTGATTAACCCGCAAATCATAAAAACTTTAAGCGCCTGCTTAAATGTTAGCGTAATTTTCTTGGTCATAATTGGTAATAAATTGGTTAAATAGTTAAAACCAATTTACTTATTAGCTTCTTAGAGACCGTCCTGTCGTATCCTGCTTTATACTATTAATTATCAATATCTTACACTTTCATAAAATCAACCATTTTTTATAAGTTCTTTTCTTTAAAAGTATACAAGCCTACAAAATTAAAATAGACCCTTCATGCTAACACAAACTCTTAAAAGAAACATTAAACTTCATATAAGTTAAAAGTAATTTATGTTATTCCCATTTTTTGATAACTTTAAGACTTTAATTTTTGCTTTAAAAATGTATTACGGTAAATTTATAATAGTCAACTGTAAAATATGATGGGAATGAAAACTATAAAACTGTTATTATTGTTATTACCTCTTTTTTGCTTTTCACAAGAACAAAAAATAAAGCAGCTGGACATTAATTTGACTAATTACGAATATCCATATCCTGTACAATTCTTAGAATTGAACAATCAGCGCCAGTCCCTAAAAATGGCGTACATGGATATTAAACCCAATAATTACACTAACAAAAATATTGTTTTACTTCACGGAAAAAATTTCAATGGTGCTTATTGGGAAACCACAATTAAAGCCCTGACAAAAGAAGGCTTCCGTGTAATTGTTCCGGATCAGATTGGTTTTGGAAAATCATCAAAGCCTGAAAATTTTCAGTATACATTTCAGCAGTTTGCCGAAAACACCAAAAAATTACTGGAACATTTAAAAATTGAAAAAACAACCATTTTAGGACATTCCATGGGTGGAATGCTGGCTACACGATTTATGCTGATGTATCCCGAAACGGCAGAAAAATTAGTTCTGGAGAACCCAATTGGTTTGGAAGACTGGAAATTGGCTGTGCCATACAAAACGATAGACTGGTGGTATCAATCTGAACTAAAGCAAAATTACGAAGCCATCAAAAAATATCAAATGGAAAATTATTATAATGGAAAATGGAATGCCGATTACCAAAAATGGGCTGAACTTGCCGCTGGCTGGACTACAGCTCCGGATTATAATAAAGTAGCCTGGAATTCGGCTTTGATGTACGATATGATATTTACACAGCCCGTTTTATATGAATTCAAAAACATTAAAAGTCCAACACTTTTAATTATCGGGACAAGGGATAAAACGGCAATAGGAAAACAATGGGCATCTGAAGAAGTCAAAAAAACCTTGGGAAATTATACCGAATTAGGCAAAAAAACACAAAAGGTGATTCCGAATTCTAAATTAGTTGAAATTCCAAACACTGGACATTTACCGCATATTGAATCTTTTGATCAATTTATAAAACCATTAATCGTATTTTTGAAACAATAAACTAAAACCTTAAATCAAATTTTATGTTTACAATAGAACAAATAAAAGAAGCACATGCCAAAGTAAAAAGCGGTGCTGATTTTCCAAACTACATACAAGACCTTATCATTTTAGGCGTAAAAGGTTATGACACTTTTGTTAATGACGGACATGTTGAATATTACGGAGTAAACAATTACATCGTTACTTCTGATGAAAAATATCCTGAGATAAAGATTGAAGATACTGTCAATAAAGAACGTTTTATTGAATTTCTGGTAGCACATCAGGATGGTCAAACCGATTATATCACTTTTTGTAATCACTCCGGACAATGCGGAATCGCAAAATGGCGTGTTGACATTATTGAAATGACCTGTACCTATTTTGATAAATCAAATGCTGAAATTTTAATTGAAAAAATTCCGGGTTAATTCTATAGTAGTCCATTATGTCTCCAATATCTCCTCTTATCAAAAGTGAAGAATTACTGACTCATCTGAATTCTTCCGACATTGTATTAATTGATGCCCGAGCCGGAATTAATGCTGAAGAAAATTACAAAAGCAAACATTTAAAAGGTGCCCGTTATGTTGATTTAAACCGCGACTTGGCTACCATTGATTGTAACCCAGCCAATGGAGGAAGACATCCGTTACCTTCTTTAGAAAAATTTTCAAAAGTACTTTCAAAACTTGGTATTTTACCTTCAAGTCATGTCATTGTTTATGATGATAAAAACGGATCAAATGCAGCAGCAAGATTTTGGTGGATGCTTCGATCAATAGGGCATGAAAAAGTTCAGGTTTTAAACGGTGGCTTGCAAGCGGCAGTAAAAGCCGGATTTCCTTTAAGTTCAGAAACAATTGCTTTTGAAGAAACAAGTAGTTATCCAATTACTGAATGGAAACTGGCCACAGCTAATATTGGAGAAGTTGAAGAAGCACGAATTAATAGCGAAAATATCGTAATAGATGTAAGGGACAAAAATCGCTTCGATGGGCTCACAGAACCTATGGATTTGATTGCAGGACATATTCCGGGTGCAGTGAATGTTCCGTTTAGCGAAAATTTAGATGAAAATGGCTTTTATCATTCACCTCAAATATTAAAAGAAAAATATACAGAAGTTTTAGGAAATACAAAAACTGAAAACATCATTGTCCATTGCGGATCAGGAGTTACAGCCTGCCATACTTTGCTAGCTTTAGATTATGCCGGAATGGAAATTCCCAAACTTTATGTTGGTTCGTGGAGCGAATGGTCGAGAAATAAACGCGAAATGGTGACCAAAGAAAAATAATACCCTTCAAGAAATAAAAAATGCATCAAAAACAACATTGGGACATCCTCCTATCCAATCAGGTAAATAAAAAAAAGTTCATTGAAACCCTGATTTCAGGCGAAGCAAAAGGAGAATTAGCCATTTTTAATAATCAAAAAGGAATTCTGTTCTCTGACATTTCAATCGAAAAATTCATCGAAAGAGAATATCAGTATGAGTCGGTTGAAGCCTCACCGGAATCACACAGACAATTACGTACCTTTTCATCCGGCGAACGCAAGAAAGAATTCTTAAAATACTGCATCAGCCAAAAACCTGATTTTATTATTTTTGATAATCCTTTTGATCATTTGGATCAGGCTTCACGAGTAATTTTGTCCGAATCCTTAAAAGATTTATCTCATATTATTGCTATTATCCAAATTGTAAATCGCGTTACCGATGTGCTTCATTTTGTTCCGAACAAAGTTCAAATCAAGGACAATACATTTGAATTTCATTCCATTTCGCAAACCGAAAGTCATTTTAAAACCTTAAATACATCAGCAATTCCAAAAGCTATTGAAGTGCCTTCCTTTCAAGAAAGTGTTTTAATTAAAATGGATAATATTTCGGTTAGTTATGATGATCGAAAAATTCTGGACAACATTTCATGGACAATCAAGCAAGGCGAATTCTGGCAGTTAATTGGGCCAAACGGTTCCGGAAAAAGCACCATTCTGTCTTTGATTACCGGTGATAACCCTAAGGGATTTGGGCAGGAACTGTTTTTATTCGGAAGAAAAAAGGGAACCGGAGAAAGCGTTTGGGATATCAAGAAACAAATCGGAATCTTCGCAACATCCATGACCGATTTATTTCAAAAAAGTCATACTCTGGAAGAAATGATCCTTTCCGGATTTTTCGATTCCATAGGTTTATATATTGAACCCACAACGCTTCAAAAACAAATTGTTTCGCAATGGCTGGAAGTTATCCAAATGACTTCTTTACGAAAAAAACGTTTTATCGATCTTTCTATCGGGCAGCAAAGAGTAGCATTGATTGTTCGCGCCGTTTTAAAACATCCCCCTTTATTGATTCTTGACGAACCAGTAGAAGGTTTAGACGATGAAAATGTTGATTTGGTCATTCAGCTCATCAATACCATCAAACAACAGACAAATGTGAGCATTTTATATGTTTCACATCGCATAGAATCGGGTCTTGCTCCTACTTCTGTTTTCGAATTAATTCCATCTCCTGGCGGATCAACTGGAAAAATAAAATCCCATACGGAATTAAATTAAAAAAAAATGAAATTTAAATGTATTACAATACTGGTACTCCAGTTATTATTGCTTTCTTGTTCAAACACAATTTCCTCAGTAAAAAAAGAGTACACACTTAAAAGCGCATCTAAAATCAAATCAGCATGGAATATAGATTCTAAAAAATGGTCTTTGAAAAATGATACCCTGATTGGTAATGGAGGTCCAATGCACTGGGGTGTTATTATGTCAAAAAAAGATCTTCCTGAAAATTATGAGATTAATTTTAAAGTGAACATGACTAAAGAATCTTTGTTTGAAGTTATGCTGAATACAGATAAAGAAAATTATATCAGAACTTACCTTTACCAAATAGATCAAAACATGATTATCGGAAAAGGTACTTATCATAAAAATAACGACGAATATGGTAAACGGGGCGGACCAACTTTACTAAAAAAAGCAATTGAACTCACCAACAATAAATCGTATGGGGTTACTATTAAAGTTATCAATAATCAGTTATCTTTTTCAGTAGATAATAAGATGTTAGAATGTTCTTTAGTAGAAAAGAATCTGAGCCAAAAGGGAAAAATAGGTTTTATAACCAACGGAGAAGTAAAAGTAACCGACCTAAGCATCAAAACTATTGAATAAAACATTGTCATAAGACTTAATTAATTCAACAATAGAAATAAAAAAAGCTCCAATGGAGCTTTTTTTATTTCTGAAAATTATCTAATTATCTAATTGCCTAATTATCTAATTTTATTCTTCTTCATCCTCAATATGATGTGATTTCGAATAATTACGCCATTTTTCAAGGCAATCCTGAAAATCCTGAGGCAATTCGGTATCAAAACGCATCATTTCTTTTGTGTTCGGATGTACAAAACCAAGTGTTTTCGCATGCAAAGCCTGACGTGGCAAAGCTTTGAAACAATTCTCGATAAATTGTTTGTATTTGGTAAACGTAGTTCCTTTCAAAATCAAATGACCACCGTAACGTTCGTCATTGAACAACGGATGTCCGATGTGTTTCAGGTGAGCACGAATCTGGTGTGTTCTTCCGGTTTCCAATCGACATGAAATCAAAGTTACATAACCAAAACGCTCCAAAACCTTATAATGCGTAATCGCAGGTTTTCCTATTTCAGGATCAGCAAAAACCGCCATTTGCATGCGGTCTTTTAAATGTCTGGCAAGGTTTCCTTCGATTGTTCCTTCTTCCTGGGCTACATTTCCCCACACAAGGGCAATATATTCACGTTCAGAAGTTTTGGCTTCAAATTGCTTTGCCAAATGCGTCATAGCCGCTTCGGTTTTTGCCACTACCAAAAGTCCTGAGGTATCTTTATCAATTCTGTGAACCAGTCCCGGACGTTCGCTGCTGTTCATTGGCAGGTTATCAAAATGATGTGCCAAAGCATTTACAAGGGTTCCGGTGTAGTTTCCGTGACCCGGATGAACTACCATTCCCGGCTCTTTGTTGATTAACAGCAAAGCATCATCTTCATACACAATATTTAGCGGTAGATCTTCCGGAAGAATATGGTTTTCAAACGGCGGATGCGTTAACATCACGGTAATGATATCAAACGGTTTTACTTTATAATTTGATTTTACAGCAATCTCATTTACAAAAACACTTCCTTCGCTTGCCGCATTCTGAATTTTATTCCGGGTTGCATTCGGAATCATATTCATCAAATATTTGTCAATTCGCAAAAGCGCCTGACCTTTAGGTACATCAAACCTGAAATGTTCGAATAATTCGTCTTCCAGATCTAAATTTTCATTATTATTGTTCATCTATTGGGGTTTCATCAGTTGGCGCAGCAGTACTGTCTACAGCCTCACTTTCATCTACATAACTTGCTTTTCCGTCTCCTAAAACCAAATCGATTTTAGACGCTTTAAGCACTCTGTCTCCGGCTTTCAGGTTTCTGCCTTTATAGCGAAGTTCCAAAACCATGTCTTTTCCAAGGTTCGGAATATACGTAATTGTTCCTTCCTGAAGCCCTAAAGCCTTCAATGTCGGAACTGCTTCACGATATGTTTTTTCAATTAAATCCGGAATTCGAACAGATGAAAATCCTGATGCATTAATTTTAATATATATTTTTCTTCCTACTTTCACTTTCGTTCCCGGCAATGGATCCTGCTCCACAACACTGTATTTCGGAAATTCACTTCTATAATCCACACTATCCAAAAGCACGTAATCCAGATCCAGTTCATCCAGTTTTTCTTCTACCTGTTCTTCAGTTAGTTTAGCCAAATTCGGAACCTCTATTTCATGTCCGTGATCTGTTGTAAAAGTCAGCCAATGCATAAATAAATAAGCTAAAACTACAATAATACATATGGCAATCAATATTTGTATAAAAAAAACACGACTTGTAAAATACTTACGTAAACTCATAAATTTATTTTTATTTGTGGCAAAGATAAAGCTATTTCGTTTCAAAAAAAATGATAATTTTGTTTAAAACAACAAAGCTTTCAATACACGTTATTAAGAGGAGCTGTTTCCTGCTGTCCGCTATATCTTTTGCGCCGAACCCCGGCACAAAAGGATGCCGCTTCCATCAGGGCTAGGGCTTTAGGTTTTATAATCCAATTTCGATTAAACGATTAAAACATATAAACAGTAAAAAATGAAAAACATTGCCATCATCATGGGCGGATATTCAAGCGAATACAAAATTTCGCTTATCTCAGGAAACGTCGTACACCAATATTTAGACAAAACAAAATACAACGGATTCCGTATTCATATTTTTAAAGAAAAATGGGTTTATGTAGATGAAAAAGAGGCTGAATTTCCAATTGACAAAAATGATTTTTCAGTTACTGTAAACGGAGAAAAAATTAAATTTGACTGTGTTTTCAACGCCATCCACGGAACTCCGGGGGAAGACGGATTGATGCAGGCTTATTTTGAATTATTAGACATCCCACAATCGTCCTGCGATTATTACCAGTCGGCATTGACGTTCAACAAACGTGATTTGTTATCGGTTTTAAAACCATACGGAATAAAAACCGCAATATCTTATTACCTAAATAAAGGAGATGTAATCAATACCGAAGAAATCGTTAAAAAAGTGGGCTTGCCATGTTTCGTAAAACCAAACAAAGCCGGTTCAAGCTTCGGAATTTCAAAAGTAAAAACCGCTGCCGAATTGCAAATTGCCATTGAAGTAGCCTACAAAGAAGATAACGAAATCATCATCGAAAGTTTCCTTGACGGAACCGAAGTTTCTGTGGGAGTTATCAATTATAAAGGCGAAATCAAAGTTTTACCCATCACAGAAATTGTTTCCGACAACGATTTCTTCGATTACGAAGCAAAATACGAAGGAAAATCACAGGAAATCACACCAGCCAGAATTTCAGATGAATTAACGCAAAAAGTGGGTGAAACTGCCAAACGCGCTTACGAAGTATTAAAAATGAAAGGTTTCTCAAGAAGCGAATTCATCATCGTGGATAACGAACCGTACATGTTGGAAATGAACACCATTCCAGGCTTAACAACTGAAAGTCTGATTCCGCAGCAAGCAAAAGCAGCCGGAATATCTCTTGAAGATTTATTTACCAATGCGATTGAGCTGGCTTTAGAATAGGTCGCTAAGATACTAAGGTGCTAAGACTCTAAGAGCTTAGCATCTTTTTTAAAAGAAATCCCAGAATCTCAGAACCTTAGCAACTTTAAAAATGAAAGAAATCTTCGAATGGAATAGATTGTTATTTAACGAATTGCCAGAAATATTTCTTTTGGAAGTCATATTTCGTTCAACCGTAATGTTCATCATCTTACTGCTGACGTTAAAACTCGCAGGAAAGCGAGGCGTAAAACAATTATCGATTTTTGAAACCGTGATTGTAATTGCACTAGGTTCTGCAGCGGGAGACCCTATGTTTTATGAAGATGTTGGAATTGTTCCTGCAGCGATAGTATTTATAGTGATAATCGTTTTGTATCGCACTGTAACCTGGCTGACCGGAAAAAGCAAAAAATTTGAAGAATTTATTGAAGGCAAAACGGTATGCCTGATCAATAACGGGAAATTTTCTGTAACCAGTTTCAGAAAGGAAACTTTGGCTCAGGATGAATTTTTCTCCGAATTAAGGGTAAAATCAATAGAGCATTTAGGACAAATAAAACATGCCTTTATAGAACCCAGCGGTGAAATAAGCGTCTTTTTTTATGATGATAAAGATGTGGGATACGGATTGCCGATCTTACCATCGTTATTTAATAAAAAAAACAATATTATTCCAGCTGACGGTATATATTCCTGTACTTTCTGCGGGCACACCCAAGAGCAAAAAGCAGGAATTGCAACATGTAAGGTATGCAAAAAAGAAGAATGGGTTGAATCAATCGATACCAAAAGAATTACCTAAAAATAAATTTCAATATCAATGTCAAAAGTCAATGCCAATATCAATTTTGAAATGTCGACATCTGGATTAACTTTGAACTCTGAACCTTAAAAAAAATGAGAAAAGCTATATTTCCCGGATCATTTGATCCCATCACACTTGGTCATGAAGATATTATAAAAAGAGGAATCTCTCTTTTTGATGAAATCGTAATTGCTATTGGCGTGAACGCCGAAAAAAAATACATGTTCTCACTCGAAGAAAGAAAACGTTTTATCGAAGAAACATTCAAAGATGAACCGAAGATTTCAGTTATTACTTATGAAGGATTAACAATAGATCTGGCAAAAAAACTAAAAGCGAATTTCATTCTAAGAGGTCTGCGCAACCCGGCAGATTTTGAATTTGAAAAAGCAATCGCACACACCAACAGAAAACTTTCTAAAATAGAAACGGTATTTCTATTAACGGCTGCAGGAACCTCATTCATAAGTTCGAGTATTGTTCGTGATGTATTGCGTAATGGCGGTGAATACAAAATGCTGGTTCCGGATGCGGTTAGGGTGAAGAAATAAAACCCCCAGGACAAACAAAAAATATAAATTTGTAACCCATACAAATTAAAAGTAATTTCGCGCTTCAAACAAACATCAAAAAATGAGCATCGAAAGAGAATTAAACAAACGCAGCGGATCTAAATGTGAACTTTGCGGCGCAGAAGAAAACTTAAAAGCATACCAGGTTTTACCCACTCAAAAAGGCGGACTTGACGAAAGCATTTTAGCCTGTAACACCTGCATTGACCAAATAGAAAATCCGGATAATGTCGATTTAAATCATTGGAGATGCCTAAACGACAGTATGTGGAATGAAAATGTTGCCGTACAAGTCGTAGCCTGGAGAATGTTAAGCCGTATGCGTTCAGCTGGCTGGCCTCAGGAACTTTTGGATATGATGTATTTAGATGAAGATACTTTGGCTTGGGCTCAGGCAACTGGGGAAGGTGAAGATGATGAAAACAAAATCATTCACCGTGACAGTAATGGTGTGATTTTAGAACACGGAGATTCTGTAGTTTTAATCAAAGATTTAAAAGTAAAAGGATCCAGTATGGTTGCCAAACAAGGAACTGCCGTTCGTAACATTCGTTTAGACCATGAAAATGCCGAATATATTGAAGGTAAAGTAGATGGACAGCAAATTGTAATCATTACACAATACGTTAAGAAAATATAATTTCCCAAAGTTGTAAATGTGGTAACTATCCAGAATTGATTACAATTTAAAGTTGGAATTTTTTAATACAAAAAAGGCTATTCGATTATGAATAGCCTTTTTTTTGTATATTATGGGATAAATTATTTTTGGAATAATTTATTAATCTGATCTTTTATAAGTGGCTCAGAGATACTGCTTGTAACAGAAGTAGCATCTTTAGAAGAAACCATAAACTGAACTGTAGCTTTATCAGGACTTACACTTCCTGTGTAATGCAACCAAATATAATTGTTAGGCAATTCTAATTTTATATCATACAAAGGACTTGCAGTAAAACCATTCATAATAATATTGTAAAGGTTTGCATAATCATTATTAATATTTTTAAATGCAAATTTTCTTAAACTTGAAGACTCATCTTCATTCTGAATACTAGTATAGTACACTGTATATTCATCTCCAATTTTTTGAATGTAGTTGTTATTTACTTTTCCTAATTTTTCAACTGGTACGGTTTCCAAAACTTTAATTTGTGCGAAAGTTGCACAACTCATGAACAAAATGGCAATGGTAATAATTCTTTTCATAATTAATTGGGGTTTATTATTTGCGTGTGCAATAAACGCAGAAATTATGATAAATTAAAGTGTTCAATATTATTTTATTAACATAATATTATAATTGTTGTTTATAATTGACATAATTACCCTTCTCAACAAATCAAAATATTATAAATCAGATAGTTAAATTTTTATTTTTTATGCATGAACCGTAAATACTTACCTCGAAACAGCTAAATTCAAGACTATAATTTAAATATTTTATTACAAATTTTTCATGTAAACAATAATACAATTTGCAAAATTTATAAAAATTATCATCCGAGATAAAAAATAACCTCTCAAAATTATCGTTCTTCTTCTTTCTTTACTACTTTTCTCGCTACCTCAATTTTAAACTTTTTGCCTTTCATTTTTTCATCCTTAATGTTTTTGAGCAGATCTTTTACTTTGTTGTATTTCACTGCCGCAAAAGAAATGAAATCTTTTACTTCAATTAGTCCCAAATCGCCTTTTTCAAGTTTCCCTTTTTGGGAAAAGAAACCTACAATATCAATTTTATTCAGTTTGGTTTTCTTTCCTCCACTAATATAAATGGTTTGATACTCTGGCGGTTTTGGCAAAGTAGATGAATTTTCTATTTCTAAAATATCCATTCCATAATCAATGTAGTCTAATTGCTTCTCACTCTCGTGAACAATAATATAAGCTGTTCCTGAAGCCTGCATACGGGCTGTACGCCCATTACGATGTGTAAATTCATCTTCTTTTAAAGGCAGATGATAATGAATTACATGTTTCATTTCAGGTATATCCAATCCACGGGCTGCCAAATCAGTAGTGATTAAATAACTCATACTTCCGTTTCTGAACTGAATCAAAGCACGCTCGCGTTCCTCCTGATCCATTCCACCATGATAGTAAGTAGAGTAAATTCCTTTTTCATTTAGGGTATCACTGATACGTTCTGCGGCGTCACGGTGATTACAAAAAATAATAGCCGACTGTGATTTCAGTGAACAAATCAAACTGAATAAACTTCCTAATTTATCTTTGACTGGCGAAACAACCATTTTCATCGAAAGATTTGTTTTCTCTTCTTCCTCAGGAATAAAATCCAGTATTGTTGGATTAACCACACGAGTATATTTCGGAATTTCAATATCAGACGTTGCTGATACCAAAACACGTTTATTTAGCTTTGATAATTTTCCGATGATGAAAGACATTTGCTCATGAAAACCCAATTGCAATGACTTATCAAATTCATCAAGTATTAACGTCTGAATTTTATCTGTCCTGAAAGTTTCCCTATCGATATGATCTGCGATTCGGCCGGGAGTTCCAATTAAAACAGCTGGCGGATTACTTAAATTCTTGATTTCAGTATCAATCGAATGACCTCCGTAACAGATGTTTACTTTATAGGCTGTTCCCATTTTTTTCCATACCTGTTCAATTTGAAGCCCTAATTCACGTGAAGGAACAAGGATTAAACATTGAACGGAAAGGATTTCAGGCTGCAATAATTCTAAAACAGGAAGCAGAAAAGCCAATGTTTTTCCTGATCCTGTTGGAGAAAGAAGCAAGACATTGTTTTCATTTAAAATAGCATCCTGTGCTGCTTCCTGCATTTCGTTAAGGCTTTGAATGCCTAAGTTCGAAAGTATATTGTTGGAATGGTGATTTTTATTCATTTTGCAAAAATAGGAAAATTAGACTGGAGATAATGACAATTTTGCATTAACAATGAATGCAATTATAGTTTCAGGCTTTTTATTGTAATATTTTCTTGTTTTACTGCTTTTTAATTATTTTTGAATAGTAATTTACTATTCAAAAATGTAAGTATGGAAAAGCATAGAATATTTACAACCCCATTCGCAAGCGTATATCCGCATTATATCACGAAAGCAGAAAAAAAAGGCCGGACAAAAGCTGAAGTTGACACCATAATCAGCTGGCTAACAGGATACACTCAGGACGAACTCCAGCAAAAAATAGACAACAGAAAAGATTTTGAAACATTTTTTGCAGAAGCTCCACAATTAAATGAGAATGTTTCAAAGATAACCGGTGTTATTTGTGGCTATCGGATTGAGGAAATAGAAAATAAACTCATGCAGAAAATCCGTTATTTAGACAAACTGATTGATGAATTAGCGAAAGGAAAGATGATGGAAAAGATTTTAAGAAGTTAGAACTATAATTTATAGAGCAAAAAATTAAAAAACACTATTATCGAACAGGAAGAAAAATTAATCAGACACTTTGAAGAATTCATCAAACTGAATGATGAATTGAAAAATGCTTTAATCAATAGAATCAGCTTTATTACTTTTAAGAAAGGAGATTTGATACATGATGCCAATAAAGTATGTACGAGATCTTATTTTATACAAAAAGGATTATTTCGTACCTATTTTATTAAAGACGGAAAAGAAATCAGCGAATATTTTCCTGCAGAAGGAGAATGGAGTAATTCTCCAAAAAGCTTCAGAACAAGAACTTTGGATATTTATTATATTGATGCCATAGAAGACACTGAAGCCTTCTCCTTACACGTTAATGATCTGGTATATCTTTTCGAAAATTTCCCTGAGATGGAACGTTATGCCAGACTTTCCATGGGGACCATTTTTGGACATTTGATGGAGAGAATTACTTCTATGCGATTTACTACCGCAAAAGAAAAATACAATCATTTTATTGAAACATATTACGATATTCATCATAGGATACCGCTGGGAATGGTTGCTTCTTATTTAGGGATAACTCAGGAAACGCTGAGCAGAATAAGGTCTGAAAAATGATTTTTTGATATAAATCAAAAATTATTCTTTCTGTTTGATTCAAATTTGTCAAAACTTTAATTATTTAGACAAATGAATATTTCAAAATTGATATGCAGTACAATTTTCTCAATCAGTTCACTATTTGGTTATGCTCAGGACACCATCAGAACAAAAAATATTGAAGCGGTATTATATATTGGAAAAGGAGATAAACAGCCATTAGTAGTTGGACTTGGAGGATCAGAGGGTGGTAATGCGTGGACAAAAGATTACTGGAAAAAAACAAGAAATCAATTTATAGAAGAAGGATATGCCTTTTTAGCAATTGGATATTTCGGATGCAAAAACACACCAGAAATATTAGATAAAATTGCAATTGATGATGTTTATAACGCCATTAATACAGCTGTAAAAAACAAAAAAATAGACCATAAAAAAATTGCCGTAATTGGAGGTTCAAGAGGTGCTGATTTAGCCTTGCTCCTTGCTTCCTATTACAGCAGTATTACTTGTGTTATAGGCATGTCTTCAAGCCATGCTGTTTTTCCGGGACATACTCAGCAATTCAACTCTTCCTGTTGGATAATTAATGGTGAAGAACTTCCATTTATACCGGTAAACGAAGAAGCAATCCCTTTTTTAATGAAACGGGATTTGAAAGGTGCTTTTGAAGCAATGCTAAAAGATACCGTAGCAGAACAAAAAGCATTGATCAAAGTAGAAAAAATTAATGGTCCCATTTTATTACTTTCAGGAACAAATGACGAAATAATACCAGCGGTTGAAATGGGGAAAAAAATAATGGGAAGATTAAAAGAAAACAATTTCAAACACTCATATGAACATTTGGTTTTTGAAGGCAGCCATACGGAACCAACTCAGCATTTTGATGCTATATTTAGGTTTTTGAATAACAACTACAACAAAAACAACTAAGAATTTTATTTAAAATATTTTAGTAAAAGTCCGAAAACATGATGTCTCAGGCTCTAATTCCACGTGAGGGATAGCAGCAAGCTACCGAAGTAGCGCGTATAGCCCGACAGCATTTAAAAAATGCCCGATGAGCGCAAAGTTTATTGGGCATTTTTTAAATGGTGGCACGCCCAAATCAATATCAAAATTCAATTGCAAAAATCAAAATCAATTTCCATATTGTTTTTTTTGCAATAGTATTTTATTGTAATTGATTTTCTTCTTCAAATAATAATTTAATGTTTTCGTATGAGTTTTTTAAGGCTTCTCTGATTTGTTCAGGATTAAGCCAGGCTACTTTTTCGATGCCTTCTTCAAGCTGACCTTGCGGAGTTCCCTCAAAATCAGAATGCATTTCAAACCAATGGGTAATTTTGAGTTTGTATTTTCCGTTGCGTTTAAAAACGTGATACGTTTTTTGAAGTTTATTGACGATTTTAAGTTTTCCTACGCCGGTTTCTTCTTCAACTTCACGCATAGCGGTATCTTCAATCTCTTCACCTTTCTCGATTCCGCCTTTTGGCAAATCCCATTTTCCGTTTCTAAAAATAAATAAAACTTCTCTTTTCTTATTATAAACAAATCCTCCTCCGGCTTTATTAACAGGAATTTTAGCTTTTAAAGTTTTCATAATCTCCTTTTCATCGGGATGATATAAATAAGCCTTTTGAATTTTATTTTGAAACATCTTGACAATAAGCTGTTCAATATCAATGCTCTCTAAAAGGAATAATTGAAAATCGGTCTCCTTTGAGATTTCATTTGTCAAAAAAAGTGGTTTGTCGTTCACAAAAACTTTATACATTTGTACTATGATTTTTAATAAAGATACTGCCGAAAAAACAGCCGAATTGCTTTTGCAAATAAATGCAATTAAATTGAATCCAGGAAATCCTTTTACATGGGCTTCCGGATGGAAATCACCTATTTATTGTGATAACAGGCTAATACTCTCTTTTCCAATGATAAGAAATTACGTTAGGGATGAGTTTGCGAAGAACATTGAGAAACAATTTGGAAAACCGGATGTTATTGCCGGTGTTGCCACTGGAGCTATTGGAGTGGGAATTTTAGTGGCTGAAAGCCTTGGATTGCCATTTGTTTACGTACGCCCGGAACCAAAAAAACACGGAAGACAAAACCAGGTAGAAGGATTTTTGCAAAAAGGTCAGAATGTGGTGGTAGTCGAGGATTTGATCAGTACCGGAAACAGCAGCCTGATGGCTGTAGAAGCTTTACGTAACGAAGGTGCCAATATTAAGGGTATGGCTGCTATTTTTACCTATGGCTTTAATGTTGCCGAAGAAAACTTCAAAAATGCCAATGTCGACTTGTACACATTAAGTAACTATGCTAATTTATTAGAATTGGCAGTAGAAAAACAATACATTACCGAAGATAACCTTAGTGCTTTACAGGAATGGAGCGTTACGCCATCAACATGGGGACAGGAATAATTGTAAAAACAAACAAATAAAAAATATGAACTTAGAAAGTCCAAAAGTTACTGTTCAGAAGTCAGCACAGGAATTATTTGATTTATTGTCTGATGTTAAGAATTTTGAAAAACTAATGCCTGAAAACATCGCTAAATTCGAAGTGACTTGTGAAGATGCTTTTATTTTTGGACTGAAAGGTATGCCGGAAATAAAACTAAAAATGAAGGAGAAAACAGCACCAAGCAAAATTGTTTTAGGGGCTGCAAGTGATAAGCTTCCTTTTACTTTGGTTTCGGACATCGAAAGAGTTTCAGATACAGAAAGCGCAGTTCAGCTTCAATTTGAAGGAGAATTTAATGCTATGATGGCTATGATGATCAAAGGCCCAATTAGTAAATTTATTGAAACTTTAGCCAACAATATGACTAAACTATAATTTGCAATTATTAATTATAAATTTTACTCTATAAATTATAAGTCCGATTGTAAAATCGGACTTTTTTTGTTTATACTATCCGGAGATTAGATCATCATAATTCATTTCTAGAAATGCAAAATTAAATTATTAAGCCTTCTCAATAAAGCATTTGAATTTCTTTAATATCAAATTCTGAAACCGAATCATCTTCTAGTAAAATCTGGATTTTTCCAACAGGTGAAACTCCCTGAATAATTCCCATGAAATTTTCATTTTTCAGGTTTTTAAACGGCATTGGAATTCCTTTTCTAAAAAGTGAATTAAAATATTCCTGCCAAAAATTATCATCATTTTTATTCCATAATTCGATTCTCTGTTTCATCTTTTCTATAATCAAATTCAACAGTAAATCCTTATCAAATTTAGAATTATTAATTACCGCTAATGAAGAAGCATTAGGAAGATTTTCAAAATTAGTTTGATTAACGTTAAGCCCAATTCCAACAACTGACACAATCCTGCCATCACTTTTTATAGTGTTTTCTATTAAAATGCCACCAATTTTCTTATTGTATGACATAATGTCGTTAGGCCATTTTATACTTAAATCAGGAATATTCACTGCTTTTAATGCATCAATGACGGATAATGAAACAATAACACTGAGATCAAACATACAATTATTATCAAAGAGAAAATCTCTAATCAAAACACTCATTGTTAAGTTCTTACCAGACTCAGTAAGCCACTGCGCTCCCATTTGCCCTTTGCCTTTTGTCTGATTTTCAGCCGTTACCACTACAAAATTATCAAGTTCTTCGTGACTTGACAATGTTTTTAGAAAGTCATTTGTAGAATCTATGGCATCGAGTTTGATTAGTTTCATTAAAGCAATTTAAATAACTTAATTTAATATTTTGTTAAGGTTCAAAATTAATGACAAAATTTGGTAACTTTACAAAATCATATAAAATAATTCATGGCGAAAAAGACTATTAATAACGATGTTCTGTTGGCGAACATAATCAAAGGGATTGAAGAAGTAAAAGGAAATGATATTGATATTCTTGACTTAAGGGAGATAGACACTGCTGTTTGTGACTATTTTGTAATTTGCAACGGAAGCTCTAACACTCAGGTTAACGCAATTGTAAATTCGATTCAAAAAACAGTATCCAAAGATCTAAAAGATAAACCCTGGCATGTTGAAGGAACCGATAATGCTGAATGGGTATTAATGGATTACGTACACATTGTGGTACATGTTTTCCAAAAACATATTCGTGAATACTATAATATCGAGAGCCTTTGGGGTGACGCCAAAATAACTACAATCGAAAATAAATACTAAAGAAACTTTCTTCTAATGGCTAAAGATAATAATCCAAATCCGAATAAATTTAAAATAAGTCCCTGGTTAATATACACTGCAATACTTCTAGTTTTTTTATTTATAAGTTTTGCAACAGGAGGATCTAGCTTGAGCGAACCTATACAGTTGTCTCCTCCAAATTTCAACAGTCTTTTAGAAAAAGGACAAGTTGAAAAGGTGATTATATATAACAAATCCGAAACTGAAGTTTTTTTAACAAAAGCGGCTCTTAATGATCCGGCTAATAAAAAAGTTGCTAAGGACATGTTTAATGGGCAAAATAAAGGGCCTCATTATATTGTAAAAGTTGGAGATATACAAAACTTTGAAAAAACATTAAAAGCGGCTGTAGATCAGAAAAAATTAAAAGATTATTCTTTTCAGGAAAAAAACAACTGGAGCGATATTTTAATCAGCTTACTTCCAATCATAATCATCATTGGTGTTTGGATTTTCATTATGCGTAAAATGTCTGGCGGAGGTGCTGGAGGTGGTGGACAGATTTTTAATATTGGAAAATCTAAAGCTAAATTATTTGATGAAAAAACAGATATCAAAACAACGTTTAAGGATGTTGCAGGATTAGAAGGTGCAAAAGAAGAAATACAGGAAATTGTAGAATTTCTTAAAAACCCTGAAAAATACACCAATCTTGGAGGTAAAATACCAAAAGGAGCGTTGCTTGTAGGACCTCCGGGAACAGGAAAAACCCTGCTTGCAAAAGCTGTAGCTGGTGAAGCTCAGGTCCCTTTCTTCTCATTATCAGGTTCTGATTTTGTTGAGATGTTTGTCGGTGTAGGTGCATCACGAGTACGTGACTTATTCAAACAGGCTAAAGAAAAATCTCCTGCTATCATTTTCATTGATGAAATTGATGCAGTGGGTAGAGCAAGAGGAAAAAGCAATATGTCAGGCGGAAATGACGAGAGAGAAAATACATTGAACCAGTTATTGACAGAAATGGATGGTTTTGGCACTAACTCAAACGTAATTGTTTTGGCTGCTACTAACCGTGCTGATGTTCTTGATAAAGCTTTAATGCGTGCCGGCCGTTTCGACAGACAAATTTTTGTTGACTTACCGGACATTCGTGAAAGAGCTGAAATCTTTGCAGTGCACTTGGCTCCTATCAAAAAAGTAGAAGGTCTTGATTTAGATTTTCTTGCAAAGCAAACTCCTGGCTTCTCAGGTGCTGATATTGCAAATGTTTGTAACGAAGCTGCCTTAATTGCGGCACGTAACAACAAAACTGCTGTTGACAGGCAAGATTTCCTTGATGCAGTTGACAGAATCATTGGTGGTCTTGAAAAGAAAAACAAAATTATTACTCCAGACGAAAAAAGAGCAATCGCAATTCACGAAGCTGGTCACGCAACTGTAAGCTGGATGTTAGAACATGCTGCACCACTTATTAAAGTAACTATTGTACCTCGTGGACAAAGTTTAGGAGCTGCATGGTACTTGCCGGAAGAAAGACAAATCGTAAGAACAGATCAAATGTTAGACGAAATGTGTGCCACTATGGGTGGAAGAGCTGCAGAAAAAGTAACTTTTGACAGAATTTCAACTGGGGCATTAAGTGATTTGGAAAAAGTAACCCGACAAGCTCGTGCAATGGTAACGATTTATGGTCTGAATGATAAAATAGGAAATGTTACTTATTATGATTCGACAGGACAAAGCGAATACAACTTTTCAAAACCTTATTCTGATGAGACAGCAAAAGTAATTGACAAAGAAATTTCAGAATTAATTGAAGGTCAATACCAAAGAGCCATTCAAATTTTGGAAGAAAACAAAGATAAGCTAAATCAGCTAGCCGATATTTTAATTGAAAAGGAAGTAATCTTTAAAGATGACCTGGAAAACATTTTTGGAAAACGTACTTTTGATAAAAATCTGGGAGAGGTAGTTTCATAAACTTCTACGAAATATTCAATATTTTTTTAAAATCTTAATTCAAAACATCCTTTTGAATTAAGATTTTTTTATCTTTGAACGTTTTCAATTAACATGTAAAGTATTTCACATATAATGAGTTTTTTCAAAAAAATATTTGGTTCCGGCAATTCCTCTTCAGATGAAGAACACGAAAGTGAATATGCGGGTACCTCAAATTCTGACAGTCATTTATCCCTTGACGAAAAATTCATTTTTAATTTCAAAAAAAATGGAGGTAAATTTTTGTATTGTGAAAACAAACAAGAAGTAGCTGATCAATTTGAAAACATATTAGAAGAAAACGACTGGTTTGAAAGTGAGGTTTCATGTTATGAACCTGGTCTTTTTAGTTTGCTGGATGAAAACAAATTAGTTTATACATCTCCATCAAATCCAAAATTTTTATTAGCAAGTTGTGAAAACCTGATTGGTGAAGAAGGTTCTATCTTATTTTCTTCAAAACAAATAAAGCAAAACAAACCTAATGAATTACCTGTCAATATTGTAATTATTGCCACTACAAGTCAAATTGTTCCTATGAAGAGTGATGGTTTAAGTGCTATAAAACGCAAATATGAAAGAGACTATCCTACCAATATCACCACAATAAAATATTTCGAAAAAGCGAAGGAAGAAGATTTTACACAATACGGGAGTGTTGCAAAAAATTTATATTTGTTGCTTCTAGAAGATCTTTAAGATGAATGAAACACTAAAGAGAGCCATTTCTGGTGCTGTTTATATTGTATTGTTGCTAACTTCTATTCTGTTTTCTACCGAAAGCTTTATTGTTCTCTTTGGCATTTTCCTACTTATTGCTACTTATGAATTTTCTAATTTAGTAAAGATCAATAAACTTCTTTCTCTAACATTTTCTTTTATTCTTTATTCAGTTATAATTTTAATCAGTTTTTATAAAACTGAAACTGAAAATTATTTCAATTCAATCTTAAATGAGGATATTGAAATAATCGTTAATATTGATTACTTATATATTATTATACTTGCAACAACATTAATAATCTCAACAAAATGCATTGTATTTCTGTTTGATAATACACAAGAAATAAGTAACATCTCAAAATATTTATATTTGTTAGGCTATATTTTACTGCCTTTTATTTTTATCGTTAAAATTTCCTTTGGAATCAAAGATTATAACCCGAAGATTATTATTGGATTATTTATACTGATATGGACAAATGATACATTTGCTTATATCGTAGGAAAGTCAATTGGTAAACATAAATTATTTGAACGTATTTCTCCTAAGAAGACAATAGAAGGATTTATAGGCGGCGCTTTGTTTGCCGTACTGGGTGGCTTTTTAATTTCAAAATTATATATCAGACCCAATCCTGATTTCAGTGAAAAATCAATTTTAATATGGGTTATTATTGCTTTAATTGTGAGTATTTTTGGAACAATTGGTGATTTGGTGGAATCAAAATTCAAACGAATTGCAGGAGTAAAAGACAGTGGTGCCATAATGCCGGGACACGGAGGTGTATTAGATCGATTAGATAGTGTTATATTTGTAGCACCAGTTATATATTTATTTTATCAAATTTTATATTATGTTTCATAAAGAAGGAGCCCAATCAATTTTATTAGGTACAGTTTTTACTGTAGCCGTACTTTTAATTGCTGATAAGTTTATTGATATTTATTGGCTGAGAATGGCCGTTCAGATCGCTGCGCTGTTGGTATTGATTATTATTTTGCAGTTTTTTAGAAATCCTAAAAGAATCGCAGTCACAAATACAGATCAGATTCTTTCACCTGTTGATGGTAAAGTTGTCGTTATTGAAGAAGTATATGAAGGTGAGTTTTTTAAAGACAAGCGTTTACAGGTATCCATTTTCATGTCTCCAATCAATGTACATGTTACGCGTTATGCAATGGACGGAATTATAAAATTCAGCAAGTATCATCCTGGAAAATTCCTTGTAGCCTGGCACCCAAAAGCAAGTGAAGAAAATGAAAGAACTACTGTAGTTATAGAAAATGAAAGTTTTGGACAAATTCTATACCGACAAATTGCAGGAGCTTTGGCACGTAGAATTGTAAATTACGCTCAGGAAGGAATGCAAGTCGTTCAGGGAACTGATGCAGGTTTTATAAAATTCGGTTCAAGGGTAGATTTATTTTTACCTTTAGGTACTCCAATTAATGTAGTATTGAACCAAAAAGCTATTGGAGGAAAAACTATTATTGCTACTAAAGCTTAAATGACAGAAAAAGATTTAGATATACGTTTTTTAGAAGCTGTTGATAAAGCCCTAAAAATGACACAGGCTTCACTGCCACAGGATGTGCAGTTAAGATTGTATGCCTATTACAAACAAGCTACATTTGGAAGTGCCAATTACAATCAGGCAGAACATTTTGATTTACGAAATGCATTTAAAACAAATGCCTGGATGCAGATCAGTCATATTACGGTTGAAGAAGCTAAAGAAAACTACATAGAAATCATTAATTCCTTAACATCAAAATAATTATTATGAAGAATCACTTTACTTTGCTTTTCGTTATCGCTTCATTAATGACATTGTTTTCTTGTAATGATAAAAAATTAACTGAAGTTGTAGAAGTACCGCTACCTACAAAAGAAGAAAAAATAACAATTGGCGTTCCGGAAGATGTTAAAGCAGAACCGGGATCTTTTGAACTTATTAAATTACCCTTTGCTTATGATGCTTTGGCTCCTGCAATAAGGTCTTTAACAATGGAAACGCATTACTCAAAACATTATTTAACGTATACCAATAATTTAAATAAAGAAATTGCCACAACTGAATTTGATAATGCTCCGATTGAAGATATATTGAAAAAATTGGACATGAACAATGCAAAATTACGTCAGAGTGCGGGCGGATATTATAATCATACTTTATATTTTAGCATTTTGACACCAAAAGAGCAGACTCCTAAAGACACTTTGGCAGGATCTATTGATAAAGAGTTTGGGTCTTTTAATAATCTTACGAACCAATTTAAAAACGAGTCAACTAAACAATTTGGCTCCGGATGGGTTTGGCTTGTAGTTGACAGAGCTGGTAAGTTACAAATTACGACTACTGAAAATCAAGATAATCCTTTAATGAGAAATGCATTAATACCTGGTACACCAATTTTAGGAATAGACTTGTGGGAACATGCCTATTATCTCGATTATCAAAACAGAAAAGGAAGTTACATCGATGCTTTTTACAAATTAATAAATTGGGAAAAAGTAAATGAAAATTATAAAACGGCTCTGACAAAGGTGAAAAAGTATTAATCATTGAAATAATATAAAAGGTTGATGAACAAAAAATTCATCAACCTTTTTTATTTGATCTATATTATACATTAAATGCCGGCGATAATCTTAATTTCATCTATAATTCGAAGAGCTAAAACATCAGCTTTTTCCTGTGAAGGAGCTTCGGTATAAATACGAATGATTGGTTCTGTATTAGATTTTCTTAAATGAACCCATTCAGTAGCAAAATCAATTTTCACACCATCGATAGTTGTAATATCTTCATTTTTGTATTTTTCAGTCATGACTATTAAAATGGCATCTACATCAATTTGAGGTGTCAATTCAATTTTATTTTTGCTCATATAATATTCAGGATAGGAAGCACGTAATGCCGAAACAGATATTTTTTTATTCGCAAGGTGTGTCAGGAACAAAGCCACTCCTACCAAGCTATCACGCCCATAATGTGATTCAGGATAAATAATTCCACCGTTACCTTCTCCTCCAATTATAGCATTATTTTTTTTCATCAGTTCAACTACATTCACCTCACCAACTGCACTTGCTTCATAATTACCTTTATGACCAGCTGTTACATCTCTCAATGCACGTGACGATGACATATTTGAAACTGTGTTTCCCGGTGTTTTACTTAAAACATAATCAGCACAGGCAACCAAAGTATATTCTTCTCCAAACATTTCCCCATCTTCGCTTATAAATGCCAAACGATCAACATCGGGATCTACTACTACTCCTAAATGCGCTTTTTCTTTTACTACCAATTCCGAAATATCCGTTAAATGCTCTTTTAATGGTTCCGGATTGTGTGGAAAATGTCCGTTTGGTTCGCAGTATAATTTTACTACTTCTACACCCATTAATTCCAATAATCTTGGAATTATGATCCCTCCTGAAGAATTAACACCGTCTACAACTACTTTAAATTTAGCTGCTTTTACTGCCTCAACATCTACCAGTGGTAAATTCAATACTTCATCAATATGAATATCCATGTAGGCGTCATTTACCGTGATTTCCCCTAAATTGTCAACATCCGAGAAATCGAAAGCTTCAGCTTCAGCAATCTCCAAGATTTTGGCACCTTCTGCTCCGCTTAAAAATTCACCTTTTGCATTTAGTAATTTCAAGGCATTCCATTGTTTCGGATTATGAGAAGCAGTCAAAATAATTCCACCATCTGCTTTTTCCAATGGAACGGCAATCTCTACCGTTGGTGTTGTCGATAGTCCGAGGTCAATTACATTTATCCCTAATCCTATCAAAGTATTGACAACCAGATTATGAATCATTGGACCGGAAATTCTGGCATCACGACCAATTACCACAGTCAATTTATCTTTTGAAGTATTATTTTTTAGGAAGGTTCCGTAAGCCGATGCAAATTTTACTGCATCAACGGGAGTCAGGTTATCCCCTACTTTACCTCCAATAGTACCACGTATTCCTGAAATCGATTTTATTAATGTCATTTTTGTGAGTTATGGTTATTTTTATTACAAATATAAAAAAGTTACTGAGTTACTGTGACTCGTAAATGGTTAAGATTATAAAAATATATAAGTACTAAGTTTACATAAACGCAATTTTATAACAAAATGAATTAAAAAAGTTTTTATACATTTACAAGAATAACATTAGATTCACAATGCCCAGGAATCTTAATTAACTCAATAAAATGAATTTTCTTGCCCACATCTACCTTTCAGGCGACAACGATTTTATAAAAATCGGTAATTTTATGGCAGATGGAATTCGTGGAAAACACTTTGAACATTTTCCTCCTGATGTGCAAAAAGGAATTATTTTACACCGTGCCATAGACACCTATACGGATTCACATGATGTTTTCAGGCAGAGCACTAAACGTCTGCACGAAAAATATCATCACTATGCAGGTGTTATTGTGGATATTATTTATGATCATTTTTTAGCTAAAAACTGGACTCAATATTCGGATGAAAAACTGGATTCATTTATCGGTAATTTTTATAGGTCATTACATAAAAATTATGATATCCTGACTGAGAAAACACAGGATTTAATGCCGTATATGATCAAATATAACTGGCTTTCAAGCTACCAGACAGTTGAAGGAATTCATGAAATTCTGACACAAATGGACCGAAGATCAAAAAACACTTCTAAAATGCAGTTCGCCAGTGAAGATTTAAAAGAATTTTATACCGAATTTGAACAGGAATTCACCATATTCTTTGAAGATATCAAAGTCCACTCGAAACAAAAGTTACTTTCATTATAAAAGCTCAACCTTTTTTCATTCAAATCTCGGTAATGTCCAAAAGAAAACATTCCCTAAATTTATTAAGTTAGAAATTTAATGGATTTAGATAATAATTTCCGTTGTTAAAAAGCTAAATTTGCATTAACCACTAACTTTTTAAAAAGATAATGTTAAGAAAATTTTTTAGAAAACTAGAAAGCGTTATTGCTTTAGCTCAATCTATATTGACTCCAAAGCAGTTTATTTTTTTATCAAGTGTCTTAGTTGGTATTTCATGTGCCTTGGCTGTTATTGTTTTAAAAACTTTTGCCCATAGCGTTTTTTCTTTCGCTACTTACATTAATGGAATTCTAAAATTAAATTTCATTAATGGTATTTTACCAATTATTGGTATTTTATTAACTGTCTTTGTAGTACATAAAGTCTTAAATGGAAGTATACAAAAAGGAACTTCTCAAATTTTATATGCTGTTGCCAAAAAAGCTAGTATAATTCCGAAAAAACAAATGTATGCCCAAATTGTTACCAGTTCGTTAACGGTTGGTTTGGGAGGTTCTGCAGGTTTAGAGAGTCCGATTGTAATTACTGGTGCTGCTTTTGGGTCTAATTATGCCCAGAATTATAAATTAGCCTACAAAGACAGAACCTTATTGATTGGCTGTGGAGTTGCTGCAGGAATATCTGCTGCATTTAACGCTCCTATAGCTGGTGTCCTGTTTGCTATTGAAGTATTACTGGTAGATGTCAGTATTTCTGCCTTTACCCCCATTATGATTTCTGCTGCGACGGGAGCTTTGGTTTCTGCCATACTTCTGGATGAAACTATTCTTTTATCCTTCAAAAAACAGGAAACTTTTGATTTTAACAATATTCCATTCTATGTAATTCTAGGAATTTTGACAGGCCTTGTTGCCATATATTATTCCAGAAATTTTCAGCGGGTAGAACATTATTTTTCAAAATTAAAAATGGGCCCTTATAAAAAAGCCCTGTTTGGATCTTCCCTTTTGGCCGGACTTATTTTTATTTTCCCTACTCTTTTTGGGGAAGGTTATGAAAGCATCAAAACCCTGTCTGAAAATGACCCGGGACAATTATTAGACAATACTTTATTTGCAGATTTTAGAAACAATCAGTGGGTTTTGCTGTTTTTTGTTGGATGCACCATGATGGTAAAAGTATTTGCCTCAGGACTAACCATTGGAAGTGGAGGAAATGGAGGGAATTTTGCTCCATCTCTATTTTTAGGCTCTTATTTAGGCTATTTTTTCTCAAAATTTATAACCCTTATTGGTTTATCCAAATTGCCCATTACTAATTTTACGATGGTGGGTATGGCCGGAATTTTGAGCGGATTATTTCATGCGCCGCTTACTGCTATCTTCTTAATTGCAGAAATTACCGGAGGTTATGGATTAATGATTCCGCTTATGATTGTTTCTTCCATAAGTTTTGCAATTTCCAAACGTTTTGAAAAATATTCTCTTGATGTAAAAAACCTGGCTAAAAAAGGACATGCTTTTACCAGTAATAAAGACTCCAATATACTTTCGACTTTAGATATTAATCATATTATTCAAACTGATTATTTAACGGTTTCCCCGGATGAAAACCTTACCAAATTGGTTGATCTGATTTCTCATTCCAATCAGGTTGTTTTTGCTGTCGTAAATAAGGAAAACGAACTCGTTGGTGTTGTTCATTTTAATGATATACGTGAAATTATTTTTAATCCTTATCGGGTGAAATATACCATGATCAGAGATATTATGAAGACTGCTCCTGCCATAATTCATTCTTCTGATAGCATGGAAATAGTAATGAAGAAATTTGAAATATCAAAATCAGCTTTTCTGCCTGTCTTGCGGGATAATAAATATTATGGTTTTATTTCTAAATCAGTTGCTTTGGAAGCTTACAGAACCAAGTTACGTTCTATGACAATTGAATGAATGTAATTTAAAAACTAGACGTTTACCTTCCATTTTTAACATAAACTTCTAACGTGTTGTAGCAAAAGAACAAATCAAAATGGTAACTTTGCGTTTTGCTAAGATTTATGCTAGATAAAGACAATACTATTGAAGTTCTTGGTGCAAGAGTTCATAATCTAAAAAATATAGACATTTCAATTCCGCGTGAAAAACTGGTTGTCATTACCGGTTTATCAGGATCGGGGAAATCCTCATTAGCCTTTGATACTATTTATGCTGAGGGGCAGCGTCGTTATGTCGAAACTTTTTCGGCGTACGCAAGACAATTCCTTGGAGGTTTGGAACGTCCTGATGTTGATAAAATTGACGGACTTTCACCGGTAATTGCGATTGAACAAAAAACGACCAGCAAAAGTCCGCGTTCAACCGTTGGTACCATTACAGAAATATATGATTTTTTAAGGCTTTTATATGCCCGTGGTGCGGATGCTTACAGTTATAATACCGGCGAAAAAATGGTTTCGTATTCAGATGATCAGATTAAGGACTTGATTATGCAGGATTTTAATGGAAAACGAATCAATATTTTAGCCCCAATTATTCGAGCCAGAAAAGGACATTATGCCGAATTATTCCAGCAAATTACGAAACAGGGATTTTTGAAAGTTCGTGTAAATGGCGAAGTTCAGGATTTAGTTTCGGGAATGAAATTAGACCGTTATAAAACCCATGATATCGAAATTGTTGTTGACAGAATGCTGATTGAAGATACTGAAGACAATCAAAAACGTTTATCTGAAAGCATCAATACAGCGATGCATCATGGTGAAAATGTTTTGATGATTTTAGATCAGGACACCAATGAAGTGCGTTATTTCAGTAGAAATTTAATGTGTCCTACAACCGGAATTTCGTATCAAAATCCGGAGCCTAATTTGTTTTCGTTCAATTCTCCAAAAGGAGCTTGTCCACATTGTAATGGTTTGGGAACGGTTCACGAAATCAACATCAAAAAAATTATTCCAAATCCAAAATTATCTATAAAAAGTGGTGGTTTTGCACCGCTTGGAGAATATAAATCTTCCTGGATTTTTAAGCAATTAGAAGTCATTGGAGAAAAATTCGGTTTCAAAATCACAGATGCGATCGAGAAAATTCCGGAAGAAGCCATGAATATGATTTTACATGGCGGAAAAGACAAATTCACTGTAAACTCAAAAGATTTAGGTGTAACCCGAGATTATAAAATTGATTTTGAAGGAATTTCGCATTTCATCAAAAACCAATATGATGAAAGTGCTTCGACAACCATAAAACGCTGGGCAAAAGATTTCATGGACGAGGTAAATTGTCCGGTTTGCGACGGCTCCCGTTTAAAAAAAGAATCTCAGTTTTTTAGGGTAAACGGAAAAAATATCACGGAATTATGTGATATGGATATCTCCGATTTAACGACCTGGTTTCAGGATTTAAACAATCATTTATCAGACAAACAGCTTTTGATTGCTTCTGAAGTGGTTAAAGAAATTAAAGACCGGTTAAACTTCCTGATGAATGTTGGTTTGAATTATCTGGCTTTAAGCCGAAGTTCAAAATCACTTTCGGGTGGTGAAGCGCAGCGTATTCGTCTGGCCACACAAATTGGTTCGCAATTGGTTGGTGTTTTATACATTTTGGATGAACCAAGTATCGGTTTACATCAAAGGGATAATGAAAAACTGATACATTCTCTCGAACAACTACGTGATATTGGAAACTCGGTTATTGTGGTAGAACACGATAAAGATATGATTGAACGTGCCGACTATGTTATTGATATTGGCCCGAAAGCAGGTAAATACGGCGGCGAGATTATCAGTATAGGAACTCCTGCAGAAACTTTAAAATCAAATACGATTACCGCTCAATATCTGAATGGTACCATGAAACTGGAAATTCCGAAAGAACGCAGAAAAGGAAATGGAAAGTTTTTAAAACTAACCGGAGCAACTGGAAATAACCTTAAAAATGTTTCAATCGAAATACCTTTAGGACAATTAACCTGTGTAACGGGAGTTTCAGGAAGCGGGAAATCTACTTTGATCAATGAAACCCTTTATCCTATTTTGAATGCTTATTATTTTAATGGCGTAAAAAAACCACAACCCTATAAAAAAATTGAAGGTTTAGAACATATTGATAAGGTAATTGATATTGACCAAAGTCCGATTGGGAGAACACCACGTTCGAATCCGGCGACTTATACGGAGGTTTTTACCGAAATCAGAAACTTGTTCACCATGACTTCTGAAAGTATGATTCGTGGTTATAAAGCCGGACGTTTTAGTTTTAATGTAAAAGGCGGACGTTGCGAAACCTGCGAAGGTTCCGGAGTTCGAACTATTGAAATGAACTTTTTACCGGATGTTTACGTAGAATGTGAAACCTGTCAGGGAAAACGTTTTAACAGAGAAACACTGGAAATTCGATACAAAGGAAAATCTATTTCGGATGTTTTGAATATGACAGTTGATGAAGCGGTTCCGTTTTTTGAAATGATTCCGAAGATTTACAGAAAAGTAAAAACAATTCAGGATGTTGGTTTAGGCTATATTACACTCGGTCAGCAAAGTACAACACTTTCCGGCGGCGAAGCACAGCGTATAAAACTAGCCGGAGAATTGTCTAAAAAAGATACCGGAAATACGTTTTATATACTGGATGAACCCACAACAGGTTTACATTTTGAAGACATTCGTGTTTTAATGGATGTGATTAACAAACTGGTAGATAAAGGAAACACCATTTTAGTAATTGAACATAATATGGATGTAATCAAACTTGCCGATTACATTATTGATATTGGTCCTGAAGGCGGAAAAGGCGGCGGACAATTAATCGCCAAAGGAACTCCTGAAGAAGTGGCAAAAAATAAAAAAAGCTATACCGCCAAGTTCTTGAAAAAAGAGCTGGAGTAGTATCAGAACTTTAAAATGTTACATTTTAATTAATAAACATAGTTTTTTGTTATATTATTTAAAAAAAGAACTAATTTAGTACGCCGTTTTATCAAATGATTTGCTTTTGACATACTAAAAACTATGAAACTAAAAGAAGAATTCAGCAGCGTTACTCAGTATTTTTCGCCTAAAATAATTGATGAAGTAAACGATCAATATATTAAGGTTGCCAAAATAAAAGGTCAGGAAGTACCCTGGCATAATCACGAAAACGAAGACGAATTGTTTTATATTGTTGACGGTGAGCTTTTGATGGAAATTGAAAACCAGCCCTCTTTCACAATGAATAAAGGCGATTTATTCGTTGTAAAAAAAGGTGTCAACCACAGAGTTTCATCGGTTGAGGAATGCCGAATAATGTTGATTGAATCTAAAACTACTGAGCATACCGGAAAAGTTAAAAGCAACATTACCAAATCAATTGAAGAGCAGACGTATTAAAATTTCTTTTATTAATCAAAAATTCAACTGAAAAAACAGATGCCCTAGCCCTGATGGAAGCGGCATCCTTTTGTGGCGGGGTTCGCCACAAAAGATAAAGCGGACAGCAGGTTATAGCTCCTAAAAATATAAATTATAAAATACCTAAAATGAGATTAGAAGATTTTGATAATGATGATGACAGAATAATTCAGGACCGTTTAAAGCAAAAAACGTGGAATGAAATCAGAACCAATGACAGCTGGGCGATTTTTAAAATCATGGCTGAATTTGTAAATGGTTATGAAAGTATGGGACGAATTGGTCCATGTGTTTCGATTTTTGGATCGGCGCGAACTAAACCTGAGGATAAATATTATTTGCTGGCTGAAAAAATTGCGTATAAAATCAGTAAAGCCGGATATGGCGTGATTACTGGCGGTGGTCCCGGAATTATGGAAGCCGGAAACAAAGGAGCACATTTAGGCGGAGGAACTTCGGTTGGATTGAATATCGAATTGCCTTTTGAACAGCACTTTAATCCTTATATTGATCACGATAAAAACCTGAACTTTGATTATTTCTTCGTGAGAAAAGTAATGTTCGTTAAATATTCTCAGGGTTTTGTGGTAATGCCGGGTGGTTTTGGAACTTTGGATGAAATGTTTGAAGCAATTACCCTGATCCAAACCAAGAAAATTGGAAAATTCCCAATCATCCTTGTAGGCGTTGAATTCTGGTCGGGATTGATCGAATGGGTAAAAACGGTACTGGTTGAAAAAATGCATACTGTAAGTCCGGACGATTTAAACTTATTTAAAGTCGTTGACACGGAAGACGAAGTCGTTGAGGCATTGGATAAATTCTATAAGAAATACGATTTGAGTCCGAATTTCTAAAAATTGAAAGCTGTTTTTTTAAACAGCTTTTTTTATACTATTTTTACAAAAAACCGAAAGACTTTTATACTCGTAAATTATATTATATCTATCAAAAACAATCCTTGAAACCATCATATAAAATTATATTCTTCGTTTTCGTTTTAATGAGCTCATTGAAACCGTATGCACAACATCAGTCAAAGATAGAAGTGGCGGTTAATGTTGAACTTAAAACACTGCATGTACAACAGGATATTATATATCATAATGCTTCGCAGGATACACTTACAGAAATCGTCCTGAATGACTGGAATAATGCTTTTTCTGATAAAAATACGCCTTTAGCCAGACGTTTTTCAGATGAATTTTATCGTGGTTTTCATTTGGCTAATGCCGAAGAGCGCGGAAGTACCACTATTTTGAATTTGGAAGATGCTTATAATTCTGGTTTTGAATGGGAAAGAACAGAAAAAAATCCGGATTATATTATTGTAAAATTAAAGCAGAAACTCTATCCGGGTGAAAAGATTGATCTGCATCTTACTTATATTTCGAAAATTCCGAGTGATAAATTTACCCGTTACGGCTACGATCAAAATGGCGGAATGAATTTAAAAAACTGGTTTCTGAGTCCGGCTCGTTTTGAAAACCATGAATTCATCAAATACAACAATTATAATCTGGACGATATTGCAAACGCTGCCAGCAATTATAATGTTTCATTCAAAATTCCAAGCAATTATTCCATAACAACAGATTTAAATTCCATTGCATCAGATACTGCAAATAGTCAATTTTCAATCTATTCCTTTTCAGGAGATCAAAGAACCGATTTTAATCTATTTATTGAGAAGCAAAATAATTTCAAAAGTTACCAGAATGGTTCAATAGAAATTCTGTCAAATTTAAAAAGCAAAAAACTTGACGAAATTCAAAAAGCGATTGTGATTAATCGGGTTGTAAGTTTTGCCAGTTCCCTTATTGGAAAATATCCTCATGAAAAAATAACAGTTTCACAAACAGATTATAATCGTAATCAGTTTTATGGACTCAATCAGTTACCGTCATTTATAAGTCCTTTTACGGATGAATTTGTATTCGAAATTACATTTTTAAAAACCTATCTCAACAATTACCTGAAAAACAGCCTCCGTTTAGATCCGCGAAAAGACAACTGGATTTATGACGGGATTCAGATCTATGTTATGATGAAATACATAGAAGAAAATCATGCAGATCAGAAAATGCTTGGAAGCCTTTCGAAAATAAGACTTTTAAAAAGTTATAATGTTACCAATTTGAGATTTAATGAGCAATACAGTTATTATTATATGCTCATGGCGCGAAAAAATCTGGATCAGCCAATTGGAGATCCAAAAAACACCCTGATAAAATTCAACGAACAAATCGCCGGTAAATATCGTGCCGGTTTAAGCCTGACGTATTTAGATGATTACCTGAGCGATGATATTGTAGCTCAAAGCATTCAGGAATTTTACTCTTTAAACAAAAACCAACAGGCTAGCAGACATGATTTTGAAGAAATACTAACAAAGAATTCCCGCAAAAATATCGATTGGTTTTTTACAACAGTAATCAATTCACGTGATATTATCGATTATACGTTTTCGGATGTCTCAAGAACAAAAGACAGCATTCATTTTTCGGTAAACAACAAAACAAATGTCTTTGTTCCAATTCCGGTTTACGGGCTTAAAAAAAACAAGGTCATTTTTAAAAAATGGATCGAGCCAAAAAATACTGACTCCATTTATGTATTCGAAAGGCAAAATGCAGATAAAATAGTGCTTAATTATGATAATGAAGTTCCGGAATACAATTTAAGAAACAACTGGAAATCACTAAAAAGTGTTGCAATAACGAATCGTCCGATAAAATTTAATTTTATGAAAGATCTGGAAGATCCTTATTACAACCAGATTTTATACGTGCCTACACTGACTTATAATCTATATGACGGTTTTACACCCGGGATACGATTTCACAACAAAACGATATTAGACAAACCGTTTATATTTGATATCAATCCTGCTTATTCCCTGAAAACAGCAACAATTTCCGGTTCTTCTGCCCTTTCCTACAACCACAATTATCGAAATAGTACATTGTATAACGTAAGATATTCCATAAGCCAGAATTATTTTCATTACGCTCCGGATGCGACCTATTTCAGATTAAATCCGATGGTGCAACTGCGAATTCGGGAAGAAAATTTCAGGGACAACAGAAAACAGCTGTTTATGATGCGACAGGTAATTGTAAATCGTGAAGCAAGTGAATATATTACAGATAATTCAGAACCCAATTATTCGGTTTTCAATGCCCGTTATATAAATACAAAAACCGAATTGATTCATCATTTTAGTTTTATGACGGATGTACAATTTTCGGGAAATTTCGGAAAACTGTCCGGAGAAATTGAATACAGAAGACTATTTGATGATAACCGCAGATTGAATTTAAGAGTATATGCGGGAAGCTTTTTATACAATAAAACAAATTCTGATTATTTCAGCTTCGGTCTCGACAGGCCTACGGATTATTTATTCGACTATAATTTTTATGGAAGATCGGAAAGCACCGGTTTTTTCAGCCAGCAATTTATTATGGCAGAAGGCGGTTTTAAATCTAAGTTAATCCCTTCTTTTGCAGATCAATGGATATCTACCATGAATGCCAGTTATTCCCTTTGGAACTGGATTGAAGTGTATGGAGATATTGGTTTTCTTAAAAGGAAACATCAAAATGAAAACTTTGTTTACGATAGCGGTATCCGATTGAATCTGGTTCCGGACTACTTTGAGGTGTATTTTCCGGTATATTCGAATAATGGATGGGAAATCTCAGAAAATAAATACAATGAAAAAATACGATTTGTTATCACATTATCTCCCAAAACATTAATCAATCTTTTTACCCGAAAATGGTTTTAATTTATTAAATTTTAAAGATAAACATAAACTATTATCACATAACATTCTTTTTTAATAACAATTCATTAAAAAAAATACGTAGTTTTTAGAATTTAACTACAAATAATTAAATTATATTTATTTTAATGAATTATGATTATTGATTGTTTTTGAGTAATTTTGCAATCTAAACATGACCATTCCAGATTATGATTACAGAAAAAAGCAATACAACATTAACCTTCGAAGATTTCAAAACGGAAGTATTAAATGACTACAAAATTGCTATTACCAGTCGGGAATGCAGTCTTTTAGGACGAAAAGAAGTATTGACGGGTAAAGCCAAATTTGGAATATTTGGTGATGGTAAAGAGGTTCCGCAGCTTGCCATGGCAAAGGCCTTCAAAAACGGGGATTTTCGTTCCGGTTACTACCGTGACCAGACTTTTATGATGGCTATTGGCGAATTTACCCCTAAACAGTTTTTTGCAGGTCTGTATGGCCACACCGATATAGCATCAGAACCAATGTCTGCCGGAAGACAAATGGGCGGACACTTTGTAACCCACAGTTTAAATGAAGACGGTTCCTGGAAAGACTTAACAAAACAAAAAAATTCAAGCGCTGATATTTCACCTACAGCCGGACAAATGCCAAGATTATTGGGATTGGCGCAGGCATCAAAAATTTACAGAAATGTTGATGGCATCACTACCAAAGATAAATTCTCTGTAAACGGAAATGAAATTGCGTGGGGAACTATAGGAAACGCAAGTACATCGGAAGGTTTGTTTTTTGAAACCATCAATGCAGCCGGCGTTTTACAGGTTCCGATGGTAATGAGCGTTTGGGATGATGAGTACGGAATTTCAGTTCACGCCAAACATCAGACCACAAAAGAAAATATATCAGAAATCCTAAAAGGATACCAAAGAGACGAAGACTCAAACGGATACGAAATTTTCAGGGTAAAAGGCTGGGATTATGCCGAACTTGTTTCAACTTATGAAAGAGCTGCTGCCATCGCCCGCGAGCAGCATGTACCTGTTTTAATTCACGTTAACGAACTGACACAGCCTCAGGGACACTCTACTTCGGGTTCTCATGAGCGTTATAAAAACGGTGAAAGATTAGCCTGGGAGAAAAATTACGACTGTATCCGCCAAATGCGTTTATGGATGGTTGCTATTAATATTGCATCACCTGAAGAACTGGATGAAATAGATGCTGAAGCTAAAAAAGTAGTTCTGGAAGCTAAAAAAGAAGCCTGGAACTCCTTTATTAATCCAATTATTGAGGATCAAAAAAATCTGTTGGCACTATTGGAAGAAATTTCAAACGCAAGCATCAACCATAAAGATAAAATCCAAAAATACATCTCGCAGTTAAAAGCTATTAAAAATCCTTTGAAAAAGGAAATGCTTATGATTACGAGACGAATATTACGCTTTGTAGAAGTTCCTAACAGCAAAGTCTTAGTATCAAATTGGATAAAAGATTATATAGCCTTAACACAGCCAAGATTCAGCAGCAATCTTTATTCGGAGTCGGAAAAAAATGTATTTTCTGTTGAAAAAGTTCTTCCTGAATATGCTGAAAATGCCAAGCCTGATTTCGATGGCCGAATGATTCTTCGTGATAATTTTGATGCCTTATTTACTAAATATCCGGAAGCCCTAATTTTTGGTGAAGATGTAGGAAACATTGGTGATGTAAACCAGGGTCTTGAAGGAATGCAGGAAAAATACGGAGAACTTCGTGTTGCCGATGTCGGAATTCGTGAAGCCAGTATTATTGGCCAGGGAATTGGAATGGCTTTGAGAGGTTTACGCCCTATTGCAGAAATTCAGTATTTAGACTATTTATTGTACGCCATTCAGATCATGAGTGATGATTTGGCTACGCTTCAATACAGAACTGTTGGGAAACAAAAAGCACCTTTAATCATCAGAACCCGCGGACACCGTTTAGAAGGTATCTGGCACTCCGGTTCCCCAATGGGAATGATCATTAATGCTATTCGTGGTATTCACGTTTTGGTGCCAAGAAACATGACGCAGGCTGCAGGATTCTACAACTCACTTTTAGAGTGTGATGAACCGGCTTTGGTTATTGAATGTTTGAATGGTTACCGCTTAAAAGAAAAAACACCTTTGAATTATGGCGAATTCAAAACACCGATTGGCGTAGTTGAAACTCTAAAAGAAGGTTCAGATATTACTTTGGTTTCCTATGGCTCAACTTTAAGACTGGTTGAGCAGGCAGCAATCGAGTTACTGGAACTAGGAATAGACTGTGAGGTAATTGATATTCAGTCGTTGCTTCCTTTTGATGTCAATCAGGATATTGTAAAAAGTGTTGCCAAAACAAATCGTTTGCTGGTAATTGACGAGGATGTTCCTGGTGGAGCCTCAGCTTTTATCTTACAGCAAATTATCGATCAGCAGGATGCTTATAAATTTTTAGACAGCAAACCTCAAACTCTGGCTGCAAAAGCCCACAGACCTGCTTACGGTACTGATGGAGACTATTTCTCTAAACCGTCTGCCGAAGATATTTTCGAAAAGGTTTACGATATGATGCATGAAGTCAATCCTTCGAAATTCCCGGTTTTATACTAAGAATTTCGTTTGATTTTACTATAAAAAAGCTCCAGATCATAATTGATTTTGGAGCTTTTTAGTTTTATGTGTTAAAATCAGGAGCTTTTTCCTGCTATCCGCTGCAATCTTTTATGCCGAACCCCGGCACAAAAGGATTTCCTCTACTATCAGGGCTAGAGCACTTGATTTTATAAGAAGCGAAATCTTATTTCAAATTCAAAATATGTCTTGCCTTTTCCAAATCTTCAGCTGTATCAATTCCAATTCCCACATGAGTAGTTTCTACCATTTTAATACGTTTTCCAAATTCCAGATAACGAAGCTGTTCCAGTTTTTCGGAAGCTTCCAGGGATTTCATCGGCAGACTGTGAAAATCCAGCAAAGCCTGTTTTCTAAAGGCATAAATTCCGATATGCTGAAAAAAACGTACACCAACATCTTTTTCCCTTGGATACGGAATAACCGATCGGGAAAAATACAAGGCAAAATTGGACTGATTTACCACCACTTTTACATGATTCGGATTATTGATATCTTCTTCATCCGTGATTTCTCTCATCAGGGAAGCCAAATCAATTTTTTTATCCGGATCGTTTTTAAAGACTGACAAAACCTGTTCCAATGGTCCGGCTTCCGTAAAAGGCTCGTCGCCCTGAACATTAACAACAATATCAACATCAAGATCAGCAACAGCTTCTGCAATTCGGTCACTTCCGGATTCGTGTTCTTTGATGCTCATAATAGCTTTTCCACCATGAGAAACAATTTCATTAAATATCAGATCAGAATCGGTTACTACAAAAACATCATCAAACAATTCTGTGGCGACAGATGCTTCGTAAGTTCTTAAAATCACAGTCTTTCCTCCCAGATCCTGCATTAGTTTGGCAGGAAAACGTGTTGATGCATATCTCGCCGGAATTACAGCTATTATTTTCATTCTATTATTTTATATATTATAATTTACATAATCTTAACTGAAGTCATACTCAATGAACCGGCCAATAATTTATCATTAAACAAGCTCAGTTCTTCTGATTTTTTTTTTAATCCCAAGATATAAAGCAAAGGCAAATAATGTTCGGGAGTTGGTATGGCCAATTGAACGGCTTTATTCATTTTATCAAAATCCATCAAAGGTTGAAAATTTCCATCCAACAAATAATTATTAATTGTTTCCCTGGCTTCAATTGCCCATTCAAAACCATAATTATCTTTATCAAAATTCCTGAAATCGACCAAACGAAGATTGTGAACAATATTCCCGCTTCCGATAATCAAAACACCTTTATGACGCAAGGATTGAAGTTTCTGAGCAAGTTCAAAATGATATTGTCCTGATTTGGTGTAATCAATACTCAACTGAATTACCGGAACATTCGCCTCAGGATATAAATGTTTAATTACACTCCACGCGCCATGATCCAAGCCCCAATGCTCATCTAATTCGACATGAACAGGTTCTAATATTTTCCTGGTTTCAACAGCCAGTTCCGGGCTTCCTTCTGCAGGATATTGCACATCAAAAAGAGCCTGCGGAAAGCCTCCAAAATCATGAATCGTCCTTGGCATTTGCATCGAAGTAACTTTTGTTCCGTTCGTAAACCAGTGCGCCGAAATACACAAAATCGCATTGGGCTGCGGCAAGGTCTTAGCCAGATTACGAAAACCCGCTACAAACTGATTTTCCTCAATGGCATTCATCGGACTTCCGTGTCCTAAAAACAGAACGGGCATTTTATCGGTATTCGAAAACGTTGATGAAATCGAATGTAAGTCGTTTAGTGTTGTCATGATTATTTATTCTTCAAAACTCTCGTCCTTAAATCCTATCAAATATAATTTATTTTTGGCACGAGTCATAGCAGTGTAAAGCCATCGAATATAATCGCGGTTTATTCCGTCCGGTAAATACGGCTGTTCAATAAAAACAGTATTCCACTGCCCTCCTTGTGATTTATGACAAGTAATGGCATAGGAGAATTTAACCTGCAGTCCATTAAAATATTCGTTTTCCTTTACTTTCTGGAACTTCTTATATTTTGTGGATTCATTCTCGTAATCTTTCATCACTTCTTCATACAAACGATTGGATTCTTCGTAAGACAAAGAAGGTGATTCACTTTTAATTGTATCCAGCAATAAAACCGTTTCAAAAGGTTTCTGATCCGGATAATCAACCATTCTGATTTTTACTTTTGCAAAATTAAAACCATATAATTCCTGGATTCCAAAGAGTTCTAAAACTTCTATAATATCTCCATTGGCAATAAAACCAGCTTCGTCAGATTCTTTCAGCCAAAAATAATTATTCTTTACGACCATTAAAAAGTCTCCAACAGAAAGTTCACTTTCCTTAAACAAAATCCTTGTTCGGATTTGTTCATTATATTGATTCGCTCTTTTATTCGAACGAACAATAAAAGCGGTATCTTCTATACTATAATTACTATAGGCGGTATTTATTGCATCCTGGATATCATAGCCGTCTGTCAAACGAACTATATCCTTAAATTTTTTGACATTGAATTTAAACTCAGTAATGAAGCTGTCTTTCAATAATTCACGTAGTTCTGTTGCATTAAACAAAATTCCCGAATTTTCTTCCTGACGCATCACTTCATCCAGTTCGATATGCTCAATTTCCTTATCGTAATGCACTCCTAAAGTATGCACATCCAATGCCGGACTGATATCTAAATTTACAGGAGGCAACTGAGCAGTATCTCCCAAAAGAATCATTTTGCAATTGATCCCGGAATAAACGTATTGAATCAAATCATCCAGAAGTGATCCGTTGTCATATAATTTCGAATCGGAATTGCTGTCTGAAATCATCGAAGCCTCATCGACAATAAAAATGGTGTTCTTATGTTTGTTGATTTGTTTGGTAAAGGCAACACCTCCAGCCGATTTTTTAGGAAAATATATTTTCTTATGAATAGTAAATGCAGCTGTATTAGAATAATTAGCAATCACCTTTGCAGCGCGCCCAGTTGGTGCAAGCAGAACATATTTCTTATTAATATCCCCTAAATTATTTACAATGGTTGAAATCACGGTTGTTTTTCCGGTTCCTGCATACCCTTTCAATACAAAAATGGTGTCATTGTGGGTATCAGTTAGAAAAATAGCGATTTTTTGAAAAAACATATCCTGTTTATAGGTTGGGGCAAATGGAAATCTTTTTTGTAAAACGCTGTAAAACAGTGATGAATTCATACGGTAAATTTGAAATACAAAGTTCGGCTTTTTTAATGGCAATTTCAATGGCAATGACAAAAATCAATGCAATAGCAATTTAAAAACTCATGACAATATCAATTGTAACTTAAGATACTTCACAGCTTAATTCAGTGAATTTTCCCATTGCTTTTCTTACTGCAATTATTATTGCTTTTAAATTTGTAAGTTTGTAATCGAATCAGATTTCCTGCTTAAAACTAAATTAATCAGCAAATCCCAAATCAAAGTATGTCATTACAAAACATGAATATCACATCAAAAAAATATAAAAAACTTTCTATTCAGGTTTCATTGAACGGATTATCATACTGTTGTTTTGATACTTTAAATAATACAATCACTTCTTTAAAAGAAGTTCATTTTGATACCGAAAAAACAAACAAAATAGAACAAATGTTTGAAGAAACCTTTAAAAATAATCCGGAATTAAAAGATTCTTACGATGAAATAATGGTTATTCACAATAACAATCTTTCTACTTTTGTACCTGCTGCTCTATTTGATGAAAATTTTATGGGTAGCTATTTACAGTACAATACCAAGGTTTTTGAAACTGATTTTTTTACTTATGATCAGATTTCAAACTATCAAATGAATTCCGTTTATATTCCTTATGTGAACATCAATAATTTTTTAATTGATACTATCGGTTCATTTGATTACAAACATGCGAATAGCATTTTGATTGAAAAAATTCTGGATGCCTCCAAAAATAATGATGAAAAAAAAATGATCGTCAATTTTAATAAGGGCCATTTTGAAATCATCGTGGTACAAAACCAAAAGTTGCTTTTATTCAATTCCTTTGAATATGAAACCCAGGAAGACTTTATTTATTATTTACTTTTTACAGCAGAACAATTGAGTCTCAATCCCGAAAGTTTTCAATTGGAGTTACTTGGTACCATTGAAAAAAATGATCCTTTTTATAACATTGCCTATAAATACATTCGTAATATCTCTTTTGTGGATGTCAACTTTTTACAAGAAAAAAACAATTTTTCAACTGCTCAGAATCAAAAACACTATATTCTATTTCAATCATGAGAATCATTTCAGGAAAATATAAAGGTCGCCGCATTTTTCCGCCAAAAAACCTTCCTGTAAGACCAACTACCGATATGAGTAAAGAAGCATTATTTAATGTTTTGAATAATCATTTTAGTTTTGATGGTTTGAAGATTCTGGATTTATTTTCAGGTACAGGAAATATCAGTTTTGAATTCGCTTCACGCGGGAGTGCGCCAATTACTTCGGTAGACGGTGATTTTGGGTGTGTGAAATTCATTAAACAAATTGCTGCAGAATACGATTTTGAAATTGCTGCAACGAAGAGTGATGTGTATAAATTTCTTGAAAACTGTAAAACGTCCTATGATATTATTTTTGCCGATCCTCCTTATGGATTGGATCAGGCTGCCTTTGAAAAAATTGTTCTGACTGTATTCGAAAAAGAATTACTTCATGAAGATGGAATGATGATTATTGAGCATTCAAAATACACCAAAATGGAACATTTGAGTAATTTTTCTTTCCAAAAAAGTTATGGAGGTTCCTTTTTTAGTTTCTTCGAATTGAATTCGACTGATGAAGACGAAGAACTGGACAATGCTGCAAATAAAACGACTGAAGAGGACGAAGGATAGTTATTTTAATTTGTAAGACATCAAAATCAAATCAAAGTTTTATCTGAATTTTTATTATAACCTATAAAATAATTATTTTATTTTTTAAAACAAAAAAATACTACAAACTTTAACTAAAAAATCAAAAACAACTATTTTTTCCTGTTAAATTTATCTTATATTTGACCGCTTTTAGGATTTGACTAAATTCTTTTGCCAGCGCTTTAATACTAAATTTAACAAGTTAAAAATTTGAAAAAAACTACTCTTAAATTTCATTCTTACCTATCAGTTTTTATTTTATTTATTTTCAGTAATGTTAATTTTGCGAATACTCCTATTGATACAATTACTGGACAAAAGAAAAATTCTCAAGTTTTAAATGTCAGTAATCAAAGCGGGGTAGCTAACACTACCCATTTTTCACAACGCAAAAATGTGGAAAGTGAATTTACAAATTCTTTCCTTACTCAAAATTTCCCGATAAGCCAAGAGACTAGTAAGGATTTAAGTACGGCAATATCAACCTTTGAGGAGATAAAGAAAAATAATAATCTTACTGATTTATTAGAACCCAAAAAACTTTCAATGCTGCCCTTGGGAGTAGCAAAAACGATTGGAGGAATTCAATATACGCTAGGAATAAGTAGTGCAAAGTTTACTCCTCAATATACCGAACTTACAGCATTTGTAAAAATAGTCATTCCCCAATTTGATTCGTCAGGAAATGCAAAAGAGCTATTTTTTGGTGCCAACAATATCAAACTTTCACATAAGGGTGGTCTGGTTGGTGATACTAATCTGGTATTACTGGGTGATGTTCCCATTAAAATGAATGGTGAGAATTTATTATTGGTATTGAAAGGCGGAATGAATATGGAGACCGGCGCAATACAGAATAAAACCTATGTCACCATCGACTGCAGCGGGTTTAAGGAACTTGGTATTGAAGCTGATTTAGAATTTTCAAGAAAATTACTAGAGCCTGTTGATGCCAAGTATGAGGTAATAAAATCCGGTAGGGTTAAAGCTTCCTTTAAAACAATTGTAACCAACTGGAATAACATTCTTGCAGAAGTTACTATTCCTGCTTTTCAATTGACAGATTACGAGGGAACCTGCTTTGAATTAAACAAAGCGGTTATTGATTTTAGCGACCTTTATAATGCAAAAGAAATAGAGTGGCCAAAGGATTACCAAAAAGATTACTTAGTACCCGGAAATGAGAATTTATGGAGAGGATTGTACGTAAAATCTTTAAAAATAGTTTTACCTCCACAATTTAAAGAAAAAGAGAGTAATGACAGGATTAAATTTCAGGCAACTAATTTACTTATAGACAGAATAGGTGTTTCGGGTAATTTCTCCGGTGACAACGTTCTCAACCTGGGAAAGGGAAATGCATCAGGCTGGCAATTTTCTGTCAATCATATTGAAATGGGCTTCAGGGCAAACTCCCTTGTATATGGCAGATTTGATGGAGATATTGTTTTACCCTTATCAGACCCTTCCAAACAATGCAAACCCGATACTAGAAGTGAACTCGGTTACAAGGCCATAATCAATCCATTAGATAATGAGTATTTATTAAAAGCAGAGGTCAAAAGCGATATCTGTTTTCAGGTATTTAAGGCTGATGCCAAAATTGAAAAAAACTCTTACGTTGAGCTTAAAGTAAAAGAAGGTCTTTTTCTTCCTAAAGCAGTCCTTTATGGAAGTATTTCTATAAATGGAAGCAACAAACCAACTCCCGATGCGTCGGAAACACAAGAAGGAGCCGACAAAAAAGAAGCTGTAGCTTTCAAGGGTATAACTTTTCAAAATCTTCAATTACAAACAGTCACTCCATATTTTAAAGCTGATTATTTTGGCTATAAAAACAATGCAGAAACTGATCCTGAGTCATCCAAAGTTTCGAATTTTCCAATAACGATACATGAAGTTGCAATAGTTGCTGATGATGTATCAGCTTCTTTAAAAATAGACTTATCTGTTAATTTGATGAAAGATCAGTTTAACGGAAGGACTAAATTTAATATCGTTGGAAAATTTGGAAAAGAGCAAGGAATCCAAAAGTGGAAATTTGACCATTTAAAATTTGAGCGATTAGACATTGCTGCAGATTTAGGCGGAATGAAATTTAAAGGCAGCATTACCATAATGGATAATGATCCTGTTTACGGCAACGGTTTCAAGGGAATGCTGGGAGCGGATTTTACTGGAGGCATCAAAGTTGAGGCGAATGCTATTTTTGGATCGACAACCTTTAGATACTGGTATGTGGATGCTATGGTAGATAATCTTAATATACCTGCCGGAGCCATTACTTTTAAAGGTTTTGGCGGGGGTGCTTTTTACAGAATGAAAAAGGATGGTTACAGCAACAAATTTGTTGCTTCAGGTTCCAATTATGTACCTGATGCCGATTCTGCACTGGGAGTCAAAGCCATGATAAAATTTGCGGGGACTGCTACTGCAGATGCTTTTTGGGGTGGTGCCGGTTTCGAGATAGCTTTTAATAATCACGGAGGTCTTAATAGGATCAGTATTTATGGAGAAGGTCATGTAATGCAACCTTTTGAAATACCAGGAGCCGAAGAGTTAACAGGTGCTTTACAGGCTGTTGCCGAAAATGAATCCTTGCTTTCTACAGTAGCTTTAGAAGCATTGAAAACATCAAATTTATCTCAGGCAGCTGAGCAGTTATATCCAAATGATGTAAAAAATTCTATGGGTATCAATGCATTTGCAGCAATTGAATATGATTTTAAAGCTAAAACTTTGCATGGCTCTTTCGATTTATATATTGCTACTCCAGGAGGTTTTATAAAAGGACGGGACTCAGAAAACCGTGCCGGTTGGGCAGTTCTGCATTTTGGACCTGACAAATGGTACATTCATATGGGAACGCCTAAAAAACGCTTAGGATTAAAAATGGCTATAGGCTCTATAGAAGTAGAAGCTGGTGGTTATTTTATGCTTGGGGATGACATTCCTGCAAGTCCTCCACCTCCGGCAATTGTGGCCCAACTGTTAGGAGTGGACGTTACTAAATTAGACTACATGCGTAATGAAAATATGATTTCAGGAGGAAGAGGATTTGCATTTGGATCTGACTTTAGTCTAAAGACCGGAAATTTAAATTTTTTAATGTTTTATGCCAACTTTCAGGCAGGTTTTGGATTTGACATTATGGTAAAAGATTATGAAGATGCCGAATGTAAGGGTTCCGGACAAATCGGTCTGAACGGCTGGTATGCTAGCGGACAATCCTATGCTTATCTGCAAGGTGAATTGGGTATCAACATCAAATTATTTTTTATTCGCAAAAAAATATCCATCATTAAAGGAGGTGGCGCTGTTTTATTGCAAGCCAAATTGCCAAATCCGGTATGGATCAGAGGTTATATGGCAGGTAATTTTAGTATTCTGGGTGGAGCTATAAAAGGCAGTTTCCGATTTAAATTACAATTTGGTAAAGAATGCGAATTTATTAACGCAGATCCTTTGGCAGGGTTAAAATCTATTGCCGACATAACTCCAACAGAAGGATCAAAAGATGTAGATGTTTTTGCAGTCCCTCAAGTTGCTTTTAATATGCCTATAGATAAAAATTTTACACTTGAAGATGACGCAGGAATAAAAACATACCGACTCAAACTGGAAGAATACAGTATTAAAAAAGACGGCATTCCTGTGATTGGTACATTAAGCACAAATATCAACAAAGATTTACTAAGTTTCAATGCTACTGATGTATTGCCTCAAAATTCAAATTTAACATTAACCGTAAAAGTAAGTTTTCAGGAAAACGTTAACGGTACATGGAAAACCATTTACGATGAAGGGCAGGTTGCTATGGAACATGAAGTTAGAAATTTTACTACAGGTGAAGCACCTAAAAACATTCCTGTAAGCAATATTGCATATTGCTATCCTGTTTTTGACCAAAAATACGTTTATCAAAATGAAACTAAGGAGTCTTATATAGTATTAAAACAAGGCCAGCCTTATTTGTTTGATTTAAAACCCGGCCAAACTCAGAAAGCTTTTTATAAAACCGGACTTAAAACAGCCAACGGTGCAATCAGATATAATAATAACTTAAGAAAGATAAGTATTGACTTACCTGAATTAGAGACCACTAAGCTCTATAATTTATCATTGATGACACTTGAAAACCAGAATGATGCAAATGGAAATTTAACCGAAAATTACAAAACGCAAAACCTTGAAAATGATAACAATATAGAAGTAAAGGACAATGAATTAAAAGAAATGGTTTCAGGTGCAGAAGCAATTGAAATGGTACAATACAATTTCAAAACCAGTCAATACAAGACTTTTCAGGAAAAGATGGCTGCAAAAAAACCACAACAAACACTGGTAGAAATTATTTATATGGATGTACATGCTTTACAATCTCTAAATAATTCAACAGAGCCTTTTGATGAAATAGAATTAATCGGTGATGTTAAAACATTATTTCAACCATTGATTACTACTGAAGCAATGTTAGATGATAACTATTATAAAAATGAAATTTATCCTCTAATCTATCAGGGTTATCCTTTAGAATCCGACTTAACATTTAGTCGAAATTCAAGTTTATTGGGCATTCCGCCTTCTAAAGGAGTAGAAACTATGGCTTGGTATCTTGATTACATTTTTAATAATACATCCAGTTTTATGCTAAAAGAGTACCTCCCTTATCGTTACAATCTACCATTTCATTATAAAAATGATTTTATTGATTTACGATACAAAATTGTAAATAAATATCTGAATTCATCTAATCAGACAATGAAAACAAAATACGATTACATAATCAATGGTGAATTCCCTTACATCAAAAAAGGTCTTTACAATGTAAAACTGAAATACACTCTCCCTGGAGGTCAGACAGGCTCAAGTGCCATTTTTACTTTCAACAAATCAAATTAAGCATGAGAATTAAATTTCCAATTATATTGTTTTTTATAATAGCTGCTAATAGTTTTTCCCAAAATACAAAGGGTGATACCATTATTGCAGAGAAAAAACCTGAAATACAAGTTATAGCAAGAGTGCAAAAAGATAGAATTTTATTGCGCTGGGCTGTAAATACTCCTATTGCCTGGAAAAAATTAAACAATCACGGATATACTCTTGAAAGATATACGGTGACAAGAGATAATAAAACATTATCTAAACCTGAAAAAATAGTTTTAGCAAAAGTATTAAAAGCTGAACCTCTTGAAACGTGGGAAAAAATTATAGAAACGAATGATAATGCAGCCATAATCGCACAGGCTATATTCGGTGAAAATTTTAGCGTAGAGGGCAGTGATAAGCTGGAAAACATTGTTAACCTTTCTGAAGAAAATGAACAACGCTTTACTTTTGCCTTGTTTAGTGCCGATAAGGATTTTGAAATTGCTAAAAAAGCAGGTTTAGGTTTTGAAGATAAAACAGCCAAATTAAATGAAAAATATGCCTACAGAGTAATTTCAAACGTTCCTGAAAACGAAATGGCTATTGACTATGGAGGAATTTTTGTGGGCTTAAAAGAATATGAAGCATTACCAAAACCTATGGATTTCACGGTTCACTTTACAGATAAAAGCAGCATGTTAAGCTGGAATTTTAAAACATTATCACAGGTATATGAGAGTTACTATATTGAGCGCTCTACCGATAAAAAAACATTTCAAAGAATTACGGATAAACCGTATACCAGTTTAAATCAGGAAAATTCAAACAATAACCGTATTTTCTATATTGATTCAATCGCAAACAACAAACCATACAGCTATAGAATTCAGGGAATATCCCCGTTTGGAGAACTTAGCCCGTACTCGGAAATTATCACAGGAAAAAGTACTGATATACTAAAATTTGTACCTCATCTTACCGTTAAGGATTTTAAAGATGAGACAACTGTAACTTTAAGTTGGGAATTTCCCGACGAGGGAAATAACGAAATTTCAGGGTTTGAGTTAAATCGTTCTGACAGTGATGACAAAATGTTTACAACCGTAGTAAAAAATATACCAGCAAAAAATCGTTCTGTCACATATAACAAACTTTCATCTACCAATTATTTCACTATTACAGCCATAGGAAAACAGGGAAGCAACACAACCTCTTTTCCTATGCTTGTTCAGCCAGTTGATTCCATTCCTCCTACCAGACCTGTTGGTTTAAAAGGAGTGATTGATAGTTTGGGAGTTGTTAAATTATCCTGGAACCCAAATAAAGAAAAAGATTTATTGGGGTATCGAATTTATAAAGGAAATAATGCAGATGAAGAATTCAGCCAATTAACAGTAAGTCCTCAAGAATTAAATTCCTTTGAAGATAAAACAATTATCAAAAGCTTAAACCCTAAAGTATATTATAAAATTATTGCTGTTGATTATCATTATAATATGTCTGATTTCTCAGAGGTCTTAATCCTTAAAAAACCAGATGTAATCCCTCCTACTTCGCCTGTGTTTACCAATTTTGAGATAAAAGATGGCGCTATTTTTTTGCAATGGGTAAACAGCCAGAGTGAAGATGTTGCAAAACATCAGCTATATAGAAAAGAAAATGACCAAAAAGACTGGATATTAATTTTAGAGACCAAAAACAAAGAGGAAAAATATCACGACAAAACAGCTATTGAAGGCAATACTTACCGATACGCCATTTTTGCCAAAGACGAAAGTAATTTAGTTTCAAATCCGTCACCAGAAGTAGCAATGTTTGTGCCTAGATATTCAGTTATGCCGGCAGTAAAAGGATTTTTTGCCCAAGCCAATAAAACTACCAATACCATAGATCTATCTTGGGAATATGCTATTAATGATGTTGATAGTTTTGAAATTTACAAAGCATCGGATATTGATCCTTTACAATTGATTCAGGTTCTTAGTGGAAAAACTAAACGTTTATCTGATCCTACTATCACAATTAATACGACATATAAATATGGAATTAGGGCCATATTTAAAGATGGAAGAGCTTCTAAAATGGATTTTTTTAGTTTAAAATTTTAAGTGATATGAAAAAACTTTTACTCCTCTTCACTTTTATAAATTCCTATTGGACATTTGGACAGCTTACTTATACTTTTGATGTGGAGTATTATTCGTGTGGCGACTATTACAGACAATATTGCCAGCCGAATGCAACTCTTTCAGGTACAGGATATGGTCAGGAGCCTTATAATGCTTTTTATTGGGGGTTTGGTTATGGTGGAGAAAGATACACTGACGGTAGTCAATCCTCTCCAAAAAAAGAAACTTATACAATAGGAATTAATGATGACTTTACCCTAATGTCTTATTATGATTATGATAACACGTTTTATACTTTAGATTCTAAATCACCAGGAAGAAGTGTAGATACACAAAACTGTGTCAGATGCGATTTTAGTATTTATTATTCGCCTGGTCAAGGTATGAATCCTTATGATTACAGATATTATGGTGAATCTAATGGACGTATTCTTTTTCAGGGAAGATATATTAGCTGGAGTTATACAATGTCAAGAGCAATTCAAAACACTAATGATACTGCTGATACTCAGGATTATTTATACATTAAAGTACCTATAACCAGAATGCCTGGTTCAGACTGTTATAATCGCGATCGATATCAGGGTAGTCCAAATATAATTCCGGATAATCCCAATGATCGCGACTACTGTGTAGAATGTTCTATTGTAACTGGAGGTATTGCCTATGATAGTGCTGATGATACCCCAGATGGACAAATTATACTAAGTAATTTTCGCCCAAATGGATTGGTAATTAAGCGAACAGACAAATTGTCAACTAATGTAATTGCAGGTGAAGCTTTGCATCTGGAAGCAAATACCCCTAATATTAGTAACACACAATTATTTCCGGATTATATATACAACTGGCAGTACAGCACTGATGGAGGTAATCATTGGGAGGATGTGCCAGATAAGCTAGTTAAAGGAGTTAAAATAAACAAGATTTATAAAACCGCTTTTACCATGCAGGAAATGCTCGGTTCAGCTCATACTTCTGTTTTTGGACCTATAGATTTCAGGCTGGGATATGGAGCCGGAGACAGAACTTTCAGCAATATCTTACATTTTAATTATGATCCCGGTGCCCCTGTAGTAACAGGTGTAGAATATGTTGCACCTAAATGCAGTGGTGACCCTGTAACCAGCCTTGACGTGTATTTTGACAGAAAATTAGAAGCAGGTGAAACAATATGGCCTCTTCAAATTGTTCGTTACCCTAAAATAGACGAAGATCAGCCTAAATTATCTCAGGAAGTGGTTAGCAATCTCGTTTACGACTCAGTAAAAGGAAAATACAAACACTCCTTTATCATCACAACAATCAATAACAAACTGATAAATAACACCACCTATACTGTAGAATACCAAGGCATGGTTAGTGGAGTTGGAAGAGGATATCTGCTTTCAGAGCAGCCGTTTGTCTATCAGGATCCAGAGAAACTTACTTTTTCAGTTGACCCCACGGATCCATTATGCCATGACGGAGAAGGAGGTCTAACCCTAAACGTTAAAGGAGGTTCAGGAAAATACTTTTACTCCTTAGACGAAGGTACAAAAATTCCGTTTACCGTTACGACAGTTGAAACGTCAACCACTACTAACAATATTGCCACTATAAGCCGAAGTGCAAGCCAGCCGATAACAGTACCTATAACCGATGCCAAAAAAAGTTACAACATAAAGGTAACCGATATACATGACTGTATAGAAAAATCATTGTAGCTTATGAAAAAAATTTACTTATTGTTGCTTTTAGGATTGGGATTAAATAGTTATGCTCAGACTCCACTCACGGCTACCTATGACTTTTCTATTGGGTATGAACGTCAAAGCACAGATAAACAATATGAATTTATTAATAGTTATCCATCAGTTCCTTTAGAACTTTTAACTTTTTCCTTAACTGGTTTAGCCAGTAATGTTGTTAAAATTAAAAGTAGTGACAATATTGGCAATAATTATATTAATGATACATATGGGTGCTGCTACAGAATGCCAAATAGTCCGCAACCCACTTTTTTGCATTATAAAAATATTCCTGCGGGTAATCATCAGGGAAGCTTTGTTGATTTTGGTCTAGTCATTTCTTTATTTAATCATAACGGCCATCCTCGATTAGATATTGACCGTGGGGATCATAATTTCGAATTTTATCAATTTATAAATCCAGGCAAAAACAACCATAACACTTTGATAGACACCTATATGGGATATTTCTATGTACATTCTTTTAAGCCAAATGTTTTTATACATTTCCCTGTAAATAGGAATCCGGCTACCGGAACCAAAACCATTTGTGCTAATGAGCAATTTGGGGTAAATGCCTATCCGGAAGGATTTCCTCCAGAAATTTATAACTGGCAATATAGTCTGGATAATAAGGCTACATGGCGTGATGTACCACAAGAATTTCATAAAGCCAATCCAAATTTTACAATCTCTGACCTTTTAGAAAATAATCATTTAAATTATCTTGACAAAACTATTTACTTCCGTATGGGTTATGATTCTATGGTTTTTGCGGAAGGTATTGAATTTCCTTTAATTTATTCATCCTGTGCACCACTTGTAAATAATGTCGAATATCTTCCGCCTCTTTGTTATGGAGATAATGTCCGTGATGTTACTGTAACGTTTGACAGGAATTTATATCCGGGGGAAGAATTACATGATTTTCAGTTAAAAGCAGTAAATACAAATACGAACCTTCCTGATACTACACCCCCTATTGTTTATCCTTTCTTTGTTGAAGGGGATTCTAAAAACGGTCTGATCACAAAGTTTGATGAAAAAAGCCCAGGCATTTACAGCTATTCAATGTCAAATTTCAGAGGATTAAATCCTAATGCAACTTATCAAATACGCTATCAGGCTTTTGAAAACAGCAAAAATAAAGGTCTGGCAATTTCGGAAGAAGACAAAAACATATTATATACCGAACCCTTGCCTTTAAAATTTGAAATAAAAAAAGCAGATAACCCTGTATGCGCCGATGATTTTGTAGAAGTTGCAATTTCTGTATCAGGTGGTACTGGTGATTATAAATTTTATGTAGATGGGAATGAAAAAACAAATCCAAAACCTATAAAAGAGTCAGATGGCTATTATCACATCCTAGGAATTGTTCCTACATCAACAAATAGTATCAAGGTAACCGATGCAAATAGCTGTATAGAAAAAACACTTTAGTTTATGAGAAAAATATACTTTATTGCTTTATTGATTAGTTCAATAAATGCAGCTGGGCAAAAATATAAATTTACATTTGGCTGGCATCCAATACTAAATGGTGGAGAATCTTACTCATTAAAGGTTGGAAATAACCAAATTGATAAATACTATCAAACATATAATGGTATGTATGAATACAAGGACTACGAATTGCAACTAAGTCCTACAGACCATTTACGCTTTGAATTAGATGCTGTAACACAAGCTTGTGCATTTATTCCTGATCAATTTTTTGATTTCTCTATTCAGGGAATATTGCTTGGGAATGATACATATGATGATGGCTGCTACGGTACCGGTGAAATAATCAATTTTAAGCCCAGTGAAATAGTTTTAAATTCACCGATGGCTCCAGAATATCCTTCTGGAAATCCTGCGCATTATACCATATGTTCTGGTGCTCAATTAGAGATATTTGCAAACATCCCAAACAAAAACCCAATTGTAGATGCTGAAAATTATTACCCCCCTTCGGCATTTCATTGGCAATATTCTATTGATGATAAAGAAACCTGGATAGATGTTCCAGAGTATATAATAAAAAATGGAGTTTCGACAAAGAACACTAGCTATAATACACCAAAACTTACCGTTAGTATGGGTGAAATCATTGGTTTAAATCATAAAGATTTTTACAATAAAACATTTTTTTTTCAATTAGGATGCAATGTGATTACAGTTTTGAACGATCCTGACAGAGGTTATTATTATCAAACCAACACTTCTTATGCAAGTCTTGATTATGGTGTTTTATACTTACCCTGTACTCCCTTTGTTGATGGAGATGTTGTCCTGGAAACTCCGGATTGCAGTTATCAAAGTATTAAAGAAATAAAGATACCCTTTGACCGAGATTTAGAAGATAAGGAAGAATTAAGAGATATGTCTTTATATAATGATATTACACCAGGGACACCTGTAAAAACAATCAACACTTCTATTATTTATACAAACAAAACCTTTTTTTTTCCTGTTGACGATGTTACATTAATATCAGGGGCAAAATATCAAATAAAGTATGTAGCCTACAAAAATGATAAACCGAGGGCCTCAGAAATTAGTAACCTTTTTTCCTACACCCCTCCCCGTCATCTCGCTTTTAAAGTCAAAGCATATAATCCAGCATGTCATAACGGATTGATCAGTATAAACATTGAAGCCGAGGGCGGTATTCCTCCTTATTTTTATGATGACTTAAATGGCGAAACTGAAATGGTGAACGGACAGCCCGAAATAAAAAGAATTCGGTTTGATGCATCTGATGAAAATAAAACAACAGTTGAATTAAAAGATTTAGAATTAAAAGAGTATAAAATAAAAGTATCTGATGCTAATAAATGCATCGAAAAAACACTTTAGAACATGAAAAAAATTACACTCTTCTTTTTACTTTTTAGTTGTACAACCCTTATTGGGCAAAGTCTAACATACACTGTTGAATCTACAGTATATGTACCTTCCAATAATCCAAGTGGGCATTATTACAAATATTCACTAACAGGAAACTATTCAAATGTAGCATATGATGATCACGTTGCGGTAACTACTACGTATAAGAAAATGGTAGATGTTAGAAATACAGCTTTCACCTTAACCTACATTTTTGGCTGTACCACACCTAATCAGCCTAGCCCATGCAGTGGGCAGCATGTATTCCAAGCAACTGCAGCTCAATTACTGAGCAAAGCTTATACTTTGGGACATGGTAGTGCATATGTATATAGATTTATTCCTAACGGTCTTACGATCAACAGAACTGCAACCACAGATATTAATCCTTGTGAGAATATCGAACTTAATGCTTTACCGCCACAACACACAGGAATTGATTTCCCTGATGAAGCTTACCATTGGTTATTCAAGGTTGAAGGAGACACTCAATGGAGGGATATACCATTGCAAAACGCAAATGGTATGAAGATCAATAATGACCGTATATCCAGGTTCACTATGCAAGATCTGCTGGGAGATGATTATATGAATCATTTTGGAAAGGTAACTTTTGCGCTTGGATATGGTCAGGAAGTATATTCAACTAACACATTTAAAGTTAATTATGTTCCAATGGCACCAGTAATCGATCATATTCAATATATTCCTCCTATATGTGCTGGAGACGAAAAAGAATTGAAAATATATTTCAAAAGAAATTTAGTCTCTGGTGAGGTTTTAAAAGATTTTTCAATAATAAATAGTACAAACTCTTCGATGATATTATATCAGACAACAAATAGCATAGCAAGTTTTATTGACGGTTCGTATATTTCTATTAAAGGATTTAATGTTGAAGATGGAAAATATGATATTACCTATCAGGCTTTTTTGAATGGTAGTCCAAAGGGATGTATAAAATCTGTTGGTGATATTAAAATTGCTAACACTGAGCCATTAAAATTTAAAATAATAAAAGCTGATAATCCAAAGTGTAATAATGATAAGATTGATATCATTATCGAAGCCAATGGAGGAACCCCTCCTTATTTTTATGATGACTTAAATGAAGAAACCGAAATAGTGAACGGACTGCCAGAAATAAAAAAAATTCGATTTGATGCATCTGATGAAAAGAAAACAACAGTTGAATTAAACGATTTAGAATTAAAAGAGTACAAAATCAAAGTAACTGATGCCAATAAATGTATTGAGCAATAATCCCTTAAAATAAAAACTATGAAAAAATATTTACTATTATTATTGCTTTTCACAAGCTTTTGGGGTTATTCGCAAACGACTCAGGCAGAAGTCACTACGAATGCAGTAGATGGAGCAAGAACTGTTACTTTTGTTAATCCTTCAATTATTAATATAACTAATATTATTGAAAATAATTCAAGTTTACCAACTGCAAATGGCAAAATTGAATTCATTGTTTCTGGAGGAACACCATCTACAATAGATGATCCGTATACATTGTCATTAAAAAAAGGAACAACTGAGGTTTTAACACCACTAAATCATTCAATAGAACTTGAATCAGCTAATAAATATAAAGTAACTATTACAGGTCTTGATGCAGGAACATATACTGCAACAATTAAGGATGCTATTTGTCCTAAAGAAAAAACAGAAACTTTTACCATATATAAAACTCTAAATGTAATTGTATCACAGACCAATATAAAATGTTTCGGAGATAGTAATGGAACAATTAATCTTGCTATTAGCGGCGGTAGTGGCGAATATACCACACAATGGAATAATGTTTTAAGCACAAACAACAGAACACAATTACCCGCAGGAGTTTATAACTATATCATTACAGATAAAAAAGCAACTGGTAATTTTGCAAAAGACAAAGCAAATGGAATGATTGCAGAAGGTACAATTACTATTTTAGCACCTACCAAAGGATTAACAGCTAGTTTAACAAAAGTAAAGCAACCGTCTCCAGGTCTCAACGATGGTGTATTAGACTTAGAAGTCGATGGCGGATATGAAAATTATAGCTATGTCTGGAAAAAAGATAATGCCATTATGGCAACCCAACCGACTATAAATTCATTAGGGAATGTAACTGGGTTAAGTAATGGAAAATACCAGGTTTCGATAACCGATAAAGGTGCTGATACAACAGAAGGATGTACAATTGATTCTGAAATTATTGAATTAGAAGCATTAAATGTAAATATTGCTACACCAGTCCCTATAAGCTGTCAGGGAGGAACAACAAATCTTATCGCAACAGCATCCGGAGGTAACGGTCAAATTAATTTTGTATGGTTTGAATTGACTGGTAATCCAGTTGTTGAAAATAAACTCGCAGAAAGCTCTTACTTAAATAACACAAAAGCAGGAACATATAAAGTTACAGCAACTGATTCTAATCATACCGTTTCGCAAACTATAATAATTGCGGATTCTCCAAACCCTATTATTACCGCAATCACATCTCAAACAGCTGTAACATGTTTCAACGGGAGTGATGGAAAAGCTAACATAAAGGTTTCCAATGCAGTTGCAAATGCTACTTACATTTTTAAATGGTACAAAATAACAAATCCACAAACACTCGTTGAAATAACGGATAACATAACTTCCACTCAAGCCGAATCAACAAAATCAGGTTTAACAGAAGGAAGTTATACCGTAACAGCTTCGAATGGTTTTTGTACAGAATCATTTCCTATAACAATTACTTCCGCACCACTTATTATTGTAAATGAACAATCTGGAGGTTTTAAAGACTTAAAATGTTTTGGAGACAATAATGGATCGATAGCCATAAGTGTTTCCGGCGGAACAGGTCCTTACACTTACATTTGGAAAAGAAACGGTACTCCTCTAGTAGTGAATAACGTTTTAAACCCTTCATCATTAGAGGCAGGAACTTATTCAGTAGAGGTTCATACTAATTACGATGAGAATAACCTCAATAAGTGCTTTTCTGTATTAGAAAACATTATAATATCCCAACCAAATTTACTAGAATTCAATTACACAACAACTGATATCACCTGCAAAAATTCCAGTGATGGAACAATACAATTAAATATCAAAGGAGGAAAATTTACCAATGATGGAAATGGAAAACCCATTTACAAAATTTCTAGTAATGCACAGGGTTTAGGTGCTGTAATAGACATTCCAAATCAAAAAATAACGGGTCTGAGTGTCGGTACCTGGGATGTAATTGTGTTAGACGATAATAATTGTGTCATTCCTACTCACAAAATAAAAATTGATGAACCTCTAATGCCTTTTGCTTTTGGAAATACAAAAATTACAAACGTTACTGGTAACGGACTTATCAATGGAAGCATACAAATAAGTAATACCGGAGGATGGGAAAATTATTCCTATAAATGGTATACGGGAAATACAGTTAATGCCAATACATTAATTCCTAACGAAGAATCCAGTTTATTTGAAGGTAAACCTGCCGGAATATATACTGTGGTAGCTACTGATAAAAATAAAGATAATCTTGGCTGCTCTTTACCGCCTATTTCATTTCAAATAAAACAACCGGAAGCATTAATGCTAAATGTTATTGGCACAAATACTAAGTGTAACGATGGAAAAGGTTCAATCATTGCCATTGCAGAAGGCGGTGCAGAAATTGAGCAGCAGCAATCAGAGAGAATATATACGTATGAATTATTCTTAAATACAGTATCGAAACAAATAATAGTTGGAAATACTGCAAATTTCACGGGATTAGGAATTGGTCAATATACAGTAGTTGCAAAAGACTCAAAATTAAACCTGTCAACGATTGCCAATACTACTTATAAAAATGGTGTAATTACAACTACATCCTTCGTAGAGCTCACACAGCCCAATCCTATTTTAGTTAAAGAACAAACAACAGGGATCAAAAAAACACTACACTGCTATAATGATACAGATGGAATATTAGCTGTTTCCGTTTCAGGAGGAACTCCTTTTACCACAGACAATCCTTATATTTATGTATGGAAAAAATTAAACAAGTTAACATCTACTTATGAAGAGATAGAAGAAACTGCCAGTCCGTTTAAAGACAAGCTTTCGGAAGGTACTTATTCTGTAGAAGTTCGTGATGCCAATTATGACAATACAAATCCTTCGGCTTGTATAGGCATTTTAGAAAATCTTATAATTATACCTGCAGAAGAATTAAAATTTACATATACAAAAGAAAATGCTTCCTGTTATGGCGAAAGCAATGGTTCAATACAACTGAATATTACCGGAGGAAAAGCTCCGTACAAAATCATTACCAATACAGGAACAGTTGATAATCTCAATGGTACTGTTTCAGGATTGTCTGTTGGAACTTATACTTTAAAAGTAATCGATGAAAATGATTGCCCATCAATAGAACAAAAGATTGAAATTGGTGAACCAGAAAAATCGGTTTACATAGACAGTGAAACAGTTGTCATTACTCCAGCTACTGGTTTTGGATTACCTACAGGAAAAATAGCGATAACCGCAGCAGGTGGTACTGCTCCATATAACTATACATGGGAAAATAGTTCAGGTACATCTGTTGGAACAGACAGCTCAATACTAAATAATGTTATTGCAGGCATTTATAAGGTTTTAATAACTGATTCTAAAGGTTGTCAATTTTTAGACAATTATACTATTGAGCAGCCTACAAAACCTACTATTGCCGCAACGCCGACACAATCAAAATGTAATGGATTATTGGGATCACTCGAAGCTGTTGCAGCCGGTGGAGCCATTTTCAATCAAAATCAGTCAGAGAGAGTATACACCTATAAATTAAAAAATAAAACAAGCGGAATTACCACGACTATATCTGGAAATACGGCCAGCTTCTCTAATATCGCAGATGGCAGTTACAATCTTACAGCAACAGATGTTAGCGGAGTGGATTCTGACATTATTGATTTAGAATTTAGACAGCCTACCCCAATCGTAGTTTCTTTAGTTTCAAAATCCAACGTAAAATGTTTTGGGGATCAGGATGGAGCAATTGCTATTTCAGTTTCCGGTGGAACACCATTTATGGTAGACGGAAATCCTAAATATAACTATCAATGGAAGAGAAAGAATACAACAAACAATAATTATGAAAACTTCACGCCAAAATCATTAAATGCATTTACTGCAGGTATATACGCTGTTGAAGTTCGCGATGCAAACTATGATGCTGGAAATACAGCTTATTGCATGAGTATTTTAGAAAATATTGAAATTACCCAACCTGACGACTTTGGTTTTGATATCGATAAAATCACATATACAAATCCTACTGCAAATGGAAATGATGGCAAATTGCATTTTGAAATTACTGGAGGAAAATCAAACTACGAATATAAATTTTACACTAAAAATGCAGCAGGTATTGAAACTATTCTTAATACAGTATCAAATAGTGAAGCCAAAACCGTAGATTTTGATGGCTTGATAAAAGACCATTATTACATCTCTGCAACAGATGATACAGGATGTATAAAATATACTGACTTTGATTTTAGAGATAATCCTTTAATTGTAAGTATTAATCAAACACAAAATATTACTTGTAATGATGCTAATAATGGTATTTTAACTATTACTACCGAGGGTGGTTTTGGTGCAAAGACAATTTCATGGTATTTTAATAATATTTTATTATCTACAGACGTGTTAACCGATGTAAATTTAAATCTTTTAAATGCAAAACCGGGCGCCTACTATGCTGTCATCAAAGATTTTAATAAAGTAGAAGTAACCAGTAACGAAATTATTGTTACTCAACCACAACGTGTTATTTTCTCTATGACACAAGAACCAGTAAAATGTCTTGGTGATAGTAACGGAATGGTTACCGTGAGTGCTTCAGGAGGGAATGGTATTTTTAGGTATCGCTACTTTTCTAAAAATATATTGATAAAAGATTGGACAAATTTTTCTAATGCAACTACCACAACAATTTTAAATCTAGCTGAAGGAGAATACACAATTGAGGTTCAGGATACACAAGAATGTACGAGCCAAAATGCCGTTATAAAAGTTACATCTCCAACGGCACTAAGGATTAGTAACTCAGTATCTGTTCCTGCTACCGGAAAAGGGCTTAGCAACGGATCTGTTAGTATTACTGCTCAGGGAGCTAATGGAGGTTACACTTATAATTGGTTTAAGAGCGATAATACTACTATCAATCAAATTACAAATACGGCAGTAAATTTATCTGCAGGAAAATATTATGTAATTATTACAGATGCCAAAGGCTGTAACCTGACTTCTCCTTTATTAGAAGTGACAGAACCACCTCTTCTGGAAACTGTTATAGCTGTACAAAACGTTATTTTATGTAATGGAGATATAAATGGCAGCATAAAGCCAACTACTACTGGGGGATTCTTAAAATCAGGAGATGTTTATAGCTACAGATGGTATGAGAATGGGAATCCATCGGTTTTGGCTACAACCACAATTTTAAATGAAATTGGTATAGGTTCGTATTATGTAATCGCTGTAGATTCGAATGGCAATGAGGCCAAAAGCCAAATTTTATTTGTTACCCAGCCTGAAATCCTAAGCAATACTTTAACATCTGACTACACACTTTGTGGAGATGCAAACAACTGGACAATTGATGCAAACCCATCCGGAGGTACAGCACCTTACACTTATATCTGGAACAATGATGTTAAAACCGCCAGTTTGCAAAACGTACCGCCAGGTAACTATTCTGTATCGGTAACCGATAGTCATGGCTGTAAAATTACAAATAACATTACTATAACAGCACCAGTTCATTTGGCTGCTGCCGAAAACATTATAATTCCAACCTGTTATGGTGGTTCAGATGCGACTATTGAAGTCACTTCTTCCGGAGGAAAAGCACCTTATACTTATTTATGGAATACGGGAGAAAAATCAAATACATTACGAAATGCTTCAGCAGGAGTTTATTCTGTAACAGTAAGAGACAGCAAAGGTTGTATTATTAATCACGATTATACCATTGTAAATCCTCCAAAAGATGTTATCAGTCTTGGAGAGGATGTTACACTATGTTTTGATCAGACTTTGACAATTAATGCCGCAATTGATGATGACAAAGCCACTTATTTATGGAAATCTGACAAAGGTTTCTCCAGCACTAAATCGATGATCACCATTTCTGAGCCTGCCAATTATACTGTAGTGGTAACCAATAAACTGGGTTGTGAAGCTACGGATACTATTAAAATATCCAGTCAGAATACCGCTATCAGTGCTGAGTTTGCGATGTCCAGTCAGGTATTTAAAAATGAAAAAATAGTAATTGTGGATATCAGTAATCCTATTGCGGATGAGATTGAATGGATATTGCCGGCTAATGCTTTAATTGTTAACAAAAACAAAGATTATGCTGAAATAAGTTTCAGTGAAGCTGGTCAATACGAAATTACCCTGAACACTAAAAAAGGAGATTGTACCGCTTTTCAGACTAAGCAAATATTAGTTACGGAAGGAGAATTTGAAGAAAACAATCCTGATAAAAATGACCCTGAGAAAAAATTTGACCTCAAAATTTATCCTAATCCGTCACAGGGAATCTTTACCGTAGATGTAATATTGGATAAAGTTATGCCGGCACACGTAAAGGTCTATAATTTAAACAATAACCTGCTTATTGATTCTAAATCACAGGATGGCAAAGATAATTATCTGTTCAACTTTAGCTTAAGCGGACTTCCGGCTGGACTCTATTTTGTCTTGTTTGAATCGCAGCAGGGAAGTAAATTAAGAAAAATAATCATTCAATAAGAAGATAATCAGTTCAATAAAATTTCAAATTAATAATGAGAATCAGACAAGCAATAAACTCACAACTGATTTCCATAGAATATAAAGAATGATTTTAAAAAAGATAATTTTCAATACAACATTGCTCTTGCTAAGTGCTTTTGGCTTTTCGCAAAACTTTAATGTCCAGGAAGTAGGCAAAGCCAAATTAGTAAACGTAAGTGGTGGTGCATCGGCCAATAGTATCTTCTATTCGGGTAATGCGCAAAGGGATCCGTTTAGTTATTTTCTGAACGGAAACATCAATATCAATATAGCAGGATTGTACAATCTGCCGTTTTCGTTTTCCTATACCAATCAAAAATTTGGTTATGGTAAACCGGTATTGATGAACCGACTCAGTATTCATCCTTCCTATAAATGGATTACGGCTCATATCGGCGATGTGAGCATGACTTTTTCACCTTATACGCTGAGCGGACATCAATTTTCAGGAGTTGGTGTCGATCTGACTCCTCAGGGAAATTTCAAAATCAGTGCCATGTTTGGCCGATTATTAAAAAGCAGTGAATTTGATACTGCTTACCCGGATATGGTACCTGCCTATAAAAGATATGGCTACGGTTTTAAAACTTCTTATGCTTTTGAAAAAGTAAATGTGGGAGTTACGTTATTTAAGGCAAAAGATGAAGCAGGTTCATTAACTACCCCTATTCCTTTTGAGCTGGGAATATCGCCTAAAGAAAATGTGGCGGTAAGTTTTGAAACGAGTTTTGCCTTATTGGGAAAATTACAGGTTTTTACGGAATATGCCAACAGCAGTATTACAGAAGATACGAGAACAGCAGATAACGGAAAAGCAAACGGAATTGCCTCTTTCCTCCTGAATCGAAATAGCACTTCAACAAGTTATCATGCTTTTAAGGGACAACTTGCCTACCCTGCCGGAAAAGGAACTTTAGGTCTTGGTTATGAAAGAATTGATCCAAATTATCGAACATTAGGAGGATATTATTTTAATAATGATTTAGAAAACATCACCGTCAATGCAACACAAAACATACTAAAGGACAAAATTTCGCTGGCTTTAAATCTGGGTCTTCAAAAAGATAACCTGGAAAACCAAAAACAAAGTCAGATGAAACGTCTGGTTTCTTCCCTTAATGCTGACATCAGGCCAAATGATAAATTGAACCTGAGTGTAAACTATTCTAATTTTCAATCCTACACCAATAGCCGAAACCAATTTGATTATATCAATCAGGTTTCTAATTATGATTATCTGGATACCTTAAATTTCAGACAGGTCAATCAAAATGCAGCTCTAAACATAAACTATTTATTAAAAAACGACAAACGCTTAAAGAAAGCCATAAGTGCTAACTTTTCGATGCAGGACGCCGTAAACCAGCAGCAGGGAAAGACGATAGCCGGCGGTGCCTCTACCTATTATAATTCTGCAATATCGTATAGTATCGGTTATCCTCAAAAAGATTTGAACTTTAACGGATCGCTTAATAATACCTATGGAAAAACAGACTCTGGAAAAAATCTGATTTTTGGACCAACCATTGGTGCTTCCAAACTCTTTTTTGATAAAAAACTGACCACCAATGCCTCTACCAGTTACAATACCAGTTATAACGATGGCGAGAAACAGAATGATATTTTTAACCTCAGACTTAATGGATCTTATATCTACCTGCAGAAACATAATTTCAATATGGGTATAATTTCCTTATTCAGTAATGCATCGGGCAGAAAAAATAACGATATTACCGCTACATTGACCTATTCTTATTCGTTTGATAAAATTAAAATGCGACCTAAAAGAGAACCTTTAACTGAAGAAAAAGCAATCTCCGATCCTGTTTTAAAAATAAATTTCAATGATAAGATTTTTGAAGGAACAAGGGATGAAATTATAGCACAGCTTAAAGATTTACAACTTTCGATACATCCTTTGCCAGTTGAAACAAATGCTAATTTAGAGCACCTTCTTACATTGGCTGCATTAACGCCAAATGATAAGGAACTAAAAGAAAAAATCCTGGATTATTTGGAATCTTATGCCGAAGCAGACAAAACTTTAGAAAAATACAACGGCTATTTCCTCGAAGCTTCACAAAAACTGGAAAAGGAAATGAATCAAAAAGATGAAGGCCTTGAAAACAGTTATGTAATTGCTATCGGAAGAGTAAATAGCCATAAATTACATGGTGTAAATGAAGCGGAAATTACCAATAAAACGCTTCATAATTCTTATCTGAAATTAGTTGAAAGAAGCAACAGCAGCCGTAATCAGCTAAGAAATCACAGATGGATGATGCGTGAAATGGCTTTATTGGCAAAAACGCCTGTAAAGGAAATTCAGCAAAACGAAAACGCAGCCGAATTCAGTAAATTATATATTGAAGAAGCTTTTAAACTGATTAAAGACAAGAAAAATGCAGCCGATATAGTGGATGCTATCGAAATAAAAATAATTCCGTTTTATCATGATCTCGCAGTTAAAAATACTGCTAATGATGAAATTGATTTAAAATATATTCAAAAATAAAGTAGCAGATAAGATACTAAACGAAACAAATAATGGAGACATCTCAATTACCCAAAATGCTAAAAAAACTACACCTTTATACATTGCTGTTATGCGCGCTCATTAGTTTTGGAAGCTACGCGCAAACGTATCCAATTTCCATAAGCACTCAGCTTTCACAGCCCTCTCCTATTTATCTGAGTAATTATGCAGATGCGACAACGATTAACAGTCCAATAAAAATACAGTTGGTACTAAACGATTTAACCATATCAAATCGTCAGGTAAGGCTGAAAATTTATTTCCAGGGTAACGGGATTTCTTTCAGCACGAATGATTTTGTTGTGGGTTCACGACCTTTATATCTGGAAGGTGGTTTTCCGCTTCAGTTAACCAATGTAGATCTTGCGCCATATTTTGAATATCAAAACCTGTCAGGTCTTAATCCGAATCAATATGCGCAGCCTTTACCGGAAGGTATTTATAATATCTATGTAGAAGTATATGATTTTGCCACAGGGAAAAAACTGTCCAATAAAACGGGTTCTACAACTATTATTTTTCAGAACGATCCTCCTTTTTTAAATCTTCCCCTGCATAATGCATCCATCATGCAGCAAAATATTCAAAACATCATTTTCAGCTGGACGCCTCGAAGCATCAATGTCAGTAATGTCGAATATGAATTTTCGTTGGTCGAAATATGGGATAAATACACTCCAATTCAAAATGCATTTGCTTATTCGCCTCCTTTATATACAGCAACCACAAGAACAACTACTTTACAATACGGTATCAATGAACCGCAGCTGATTCCAGGTAAAAAATACGCCTGGCGCATTAAAGCAAAGGCTATTTTAGGTGCTGAAGAAATAGGCGTTTTTAAAAATAACGGCTACAGTGAAATTTTTTCATTTGATTATGAAATTTTTTGTACCGCACCACTTGCCATAAAAACTTCAGGTGTTAGTGAGAATCAGGCGAAAATAGAATGGAGCGGCAATATCGATAATTATGACTATCAGGTAAATTATCGTGAAAAAAATGCCAATTCAGAATGGTACAAACAGGTTACTCCAAGAGAAAACATAACGCTGAGCAATCTTAAACCAAACACCAATTACGAATATACGGTAGGTTCATCCTGTGATGTTGGCAAGTACACGCATAGTACCGTTAAGGAATTTACGACAATTGCCAGAGATGAAATTGCTTTTGCAAGCTGTGGTATCAAGCCCGATCCTAACGATCTTACAAACACAACACCTCTTCCTGAACTTTTTCCTAATGATGTTGTCAGTGCAGGTGATTTCCCTATTGTAGTAATCAAAGCAACAGGAAGCAATGGTACTTTTAGTGGAGAAGGTTATGTAACCTTTCCGTTTTTAGAAAAATTCAGAAAGCTGATTGACGCTACCGATAATCTACAAGGCATTGCAAATAAGGGAGCTGAAATTGTGGGGAAAGTTTCTACAGCAGCAAATGCTTCTGCTAATTTAGCATCTAATGCAGCCGATAAAGTTTCAAGCCGCCTTGACAATCCTACGGCAAACTCAATCAGTAATTCTACTGAAAATGCACAGGGTAAAGTCGCTGACATTGGAGCCAAAGTAAATGAAAAAGCAGGCGATATTGCTGCAGACATAGGAAAATACGAAACCAATATTGGTGAATATACCCGTGTTAGGATAACATTCAATAATATTGGAATTAATACCGATTTCAAATTAATCTCCGGAGAAATTATTGCCAGTTATGATCCTGAATGGAAAGGTATTGCTGATCTTGATCCTCTTTTAAATCCAATCATTGATAAAATTGGTAATTTGTTTGATAAAATCTATGACTTATTAAAAAGAAAAGAAGAAGGTTCTATTACTAAGATTGAATTTGACAAAGAATGGTTTCCATTAATGAATCAGGCCCAACAAGAGTATAAAGAGATTCTAAATGATGATATTCCCGAAGAGTTTCGTGAAAAAGTTAAAAATTTTGGACCTATTTTAAACGAAGTTGCATCTACAACTTTTGAATCTGCAGTACCAAATGCTAGAGAAAAAGTTACTCAATTTGAGAATATAAAAAAAGAATATCAAGAACTATTAGCATTAGACGAAGAAATATTAAAAAAATTAGCAGTCTCAGTACAATCTATAGGAAAAGAAATTTTTATAAAGTGTACTACTTGTAAATCAAGCACTTTAAAAGTAAGTTCTCCAATTGATAATAATCAAAGGTTTGTACAAATAAAACAGAAAACTAAACAATATCTGTGCATAATTGCTTCTATTAAAGAAACCAATGAATTTGAATATATTGCATTTGATCAAAACAAACAACCTAACACAGGTAATAAGGATTTTCTTTTGTTCTATCAAGGTATTAAATCTGTTTTTTCTTTAAAAGATGAAAATATTTTAGCATTAATAAATACTCAACAACAAGTTACAAGATGCAAAGTAATTTACCCTTTTGATGCTAAATTTTGCGAAGATGGAATTATCACTAACGCTATTCTAAAAAATATTACAGATGAATTACAGCAATGTTATAACAATGAACTTGAATCAATAGCCAAAAGTTTAGTTTCATTTACAAATGATTCAAGAACAAATCAAGGGCTTGAATTCGCTTACAATGGTAAAATCTACCAATTAAACAGTAAACAACAACTCGAAGAAATAAAAAACCCTCTTACAGATAATGATATTAGAGAGGGAAAATGGACAGATGCATCAATTGAGGTAAAAATTAGATTTACAAAAAATAAAGATGGAATTTTTCAATACCAGGCTGTAGGAATTAAAAACACTGTTCCTATTTCAAATGAGGTCGCTTTTTCGAATATTGATCCCGCAAAACTCAAAAAAGATCTTGCATTACATGTTGAAAGCAAAGGCAATCTGTTCTTTCAAAAATATAAAGTTACAACTGCAAATTTATCGCCGGCAAAAGCAGGCATTAATTTAAATAATAATGATAAAGATTTTGCAGATAGAAAAGAAATAAATTTAGACAATAATGCGTCATTTGCTAAAATTTCTTTCGAAAGCCTTGGACTTTTAAATACATTTCTTCAAACCGCTACAATAGAAGAACCAGTTTATTTAGTCAGTTCTGAAGACAAAGTTGTTATTCATGCCCCTGGTCTTGTAACAGGTACACTAGAAAGCGCAACAACTGTCGTAACTGATGTTACAAGTCTTTGTGCTATGGTCTACGATTTATCTACAGATGAAAAAACAAGAAGAGAAACATGGACTGGATTAGTTAAGTTAAGAGATGTAGTAGAAGATCAGCCTTCGGGAGTTATACCAATTTTTGTTCAAATTTTAAGCGGAAATACTAATGATGAGTGGGCAGAGTTAGCAAAAGATCAAACAGATGAAGGTAAGAAGGGACATATATATACAAGAGGTGTCGTTACTTCTGTAAAATCTGTATTTGCTGGTGGTGCCATTATTACAAAACTACCTAAATTAGCCGATGATTTAGTAAATAAAATTGATGATTTAGTAAAAGTAGGAAACAAAATATTTAAATCTGCAGATGAATTTGCAATGTCGCTATATAAGAAAAGATCTGATATTAGAGATGCTATAATTGATTTGACAGATAGCAAAAACTTAGCATTAGAATATTTTGAACATATAAAGAAAACTGATTTAACTTTAAAAAATATAAAATTTGATGACTGGTTTGAAAATACATTTAAAAAATATGAAAGTGGAACACCAAATTTCGAAGCTCATCACGTAATCCCTGCTGATTTATTAGTAAAAAATGAGGAATTAAAAGAATTATTATTTGAGTTACATAAAGCCGATCCAAATTTTAAATTTGATTTTAATGGAGGAGACAATGGGATAATGTTGCAAAAGAAAAGTAAAACATTTGAAAATAATGGTCATACAAGCCATAAACAATATAATGATGCGGTTAGTGAAAAAATAACTAACATAATTAATAATGCTCCTAGCAAAGAAAAAGCATTTGAAAGAATTCAAAAATTCATTAATGATAGTAAAGAAAAATTAAAAAAAGAAGTACTTTTAGGAGATAAAGATGTTAATGATATAGTAAATTTTTAGGTATGTATTTTAAAATGGAAATGGAAAGACGTTTTCCAGATGAGGACAAAGTGCTAGGGCATGCTAACGGAGAATTTGTATTTGATTCAAAAACTTATTTCACTAGAATTGGTAAGGGTGAAATAATAAATGATGCTCCAATTTTTGATTATTTTCATTTAGAAAGTTTTGGACCCAAAGAAGAATGGGAATGGAGACTTCAAGATGTACACAGCTTTATTGCGACAGGAAGCATTATGGGAGCAAACTGGTATATTTCTGATGATTTTAAAATTTTATTAGAAAATTTTAAAATTGCACCTGAATATCATTTTTATGAAACTAAACTTTTATATAAAGATAAAAAAATAAAGTATTGGATTTTTCAATTTACTGCTTCTTATAGAAAGTTAAATAAAATGCAGTTTATTGATTTTCCAGAAACCAAATTTTCAACAAAAAGAGAAGAACAATATGTATTTAATTCGTATGAGGATTATACTGAGAAGAATGAAGAAATCTATGATGAATATGAAGAAAATTTAAAGCCATTAGAAATTGTTTTAAATCAGTTCTTTGATTTTATACCCTTGAATCCGATAACTTTAGATGTAATAATTTCGGAAAATCTTAAAAATGCTATTGAAGCTATGAAATTAAAAGGATTTATATTTTCTGAATTAGATTATAACATCCAAATAAAAAAATAACATCCAGCTCTACGAAGTGTTCCTCACAAAAAGGCTGCGCAAATGTCTCTGACTTTGCGCTTTTTTAATGCTCTTATAAATCCTAAATCACTTAAAAGTCTCCTGACTTTTTACCAAATATTTTTAAATCGTATAAAAATTTAAGTGCTATATTTATGAAAAAAAAAGTTGAAAAAAGGATACGTAATTCGTGACCAAACTTTGATACAATAATTATTTGAACAATTCGGGATTGCTTACTATTGAAAAAAAAGATAATCCTGTTGTGGATGTTTTAAATTCGAAATCATTTACAAGACATAATCAATATTAAATATTAGGTTAAAAGTCGGAGACTTTTGATAAATTTTTCTTCTAAACAACTTTTGAGTGGCGCAAAGTCAGAGACATTTGCGCAGCGTTAGAAAGAACACTTCGGGGAGCTGGTTGTTTGTCTAAATAAGCCGCAAACGATTTATTTGCAGTCATGATTAAGATTTTCTAAACTGGCAAATACAAAAAAAATGCAAGACCAAAATTGATCTTGCATTTTTTATAACTTGATAATCTTAACTAAAAAAATCTTTTTTACACTGTCTGACGCTCGTGTTTTCCTTCTTTAATTTCTTCTACCATCTTTTTATTAAAAGCGGGCAAATCATCAGGATTTCGGCTGGTGACCAATCCATTGTCTACGACTACTTCTGAGTCTTCCCATTTTGCTCCTGCATTTATCAAATCCTTTTTGACAGAGAAGAACGAAGTTACTTTTCGGCCTTGTAGAACATCAGCGTCTACCAGAATTTGAGGGCCATGACAAATAGCAGCTACTGGCTTTTTACTTTCAAAAAAGGAACGTACAAAATTTACGGCTGCCTCTTCTCTTCTCAATGAATCAGGATTTATAACTCCTCCCGGAAGAACCAAAGCATCATAATCTGCTTCATTTGCCTGATCTAGTACTACATCAACATTATATTCGTTGCTCCAGTTACCGTCTTTCCATGACTTGATAGTTCCAGATTTCAAACTGATAATATCTGCATTCCATCCTTGCTCTTCAAGATACGCTTTAGGTGATGATAATTCTGATTCTTCAAAACCGTTTGTGGCTAATATGGCTATATTCTTCTTCATAATTTTAAATATTAAAACGTTATTAATTTCATTTGATTAAAATTACTTATTTCAGACAGCTACCGAAAACAGAGCATGTTAAACCTTTCTTTAATAAAAGTTAATTAATTAGACTTCAGATTTTTATTAAAAATTAAATTGAAATTATGTAAGATTGGTATTCATTTAGATTACTATTTTATAGCATTAAAGGCGAGAAAATTATTGATTCCTAAAATAAAAGTTCATTTAGGCAAAAAAGAGAATAGCTTATAATAAATATTTTTATCTCTTAAAATTCTCCCTCAACGACTATTTCTGTTACGTCAAATTATCCTTTAATCAACATCAAAGCAATCTACCAAAAACAAAAAAAAGGATCTTTAGAATTAATCTCATTTTTTAACGCAACCAATTTATTTTTTATACATCTACCTAATATACCTGCTAATGCAGTAAGTATGCCTTTAGTTATAAATAAACAAAATCATCCAACTTTATATTTTAGAACAACCATTAATGAAAAACTTTAAACGATTTCTTAAATACCTGATTCCATACAAGAAATACCAAATTTTAAGTATAATATTCAATATTCTTTACGCTCTTTTTTCATCATTATCAATGCTATCCCTGCTTCCAATGATGAAAGTCCTTTTTGAGGAAGGGGAAAAAATCAGGGTAAAACCGGTTTTTAACGGAATGAAAGATCTTGATCTGCATTATATTGAGGATTTCCTAAATTATTATATAACGACCCTTAGGGAAACCAAAGGTCCATTAATAACTTTAATCACTATCGTTGGATTCGTACTGACTACTTTTTTTCTAAAAAACGTATTTAGCTATCTCTCGATCTTATACATGACTTACCTGAATAATGGAATCTTAAAAGACCTGAGACAGGATGTTTATTCTAAAGTAATATCATTAAACGTTGGATTTTTTTCTAATGAACGAAAAGGTGACCTTATAGCACGCATGACTTCTGATATAAACACCATCCGCATATCATTTATGAATGTCTTAATGATGATCAGAGAACCTCTGACCATTCTTTTTACTCTCGCGGGAATGATAGCCATCAGCTGGAAACTATCCATTTTTGTCTTCTTTTTTATACCTATTTCGGGCTTTTTAATTTCAAAACTGGGAAAAGGAATCAAAAGGCAATCAGGAAATATTTTTGAGCTGGAAGGACATTTAATTTCCAATATTGAAGAGACATTAGGGGGTATAAAAATTATCAAAAATTTTACTGCTGAAAAGTATTTCACAAAAAAATTTAATGGTTTTACCACAGACATACACAATCTTAATAATTCTGTCGGTAAAGTCATGAGCTTATCTTCTCCAACAAGTGAATTTTTAGGAATATTTGTTATTTCAGTTTTGCTGGTTTACGGAGGCTCATTAGTACTTGTTGACAAGTCGCTGAGCGGCGGGGCATTTATGGCTTATATGGGATTAGCCTATCAAATTCTGACTCCGGCAAAAGCCATTACCAGAGCCCATCACGATTTACAGGGAGGAAGCGCCGCTTATGAAAGAGTAGCTTTTATATTAGACGCTGAAAATCCATTACAGGACAAGCCTGATGCAAAATTAATTACCGGATTTAACCACGAAATAAAATTCAATAACGTATCCTTTAAATACAAAGAAGATTATGTTCTGAAAAACTTCAACCTTACCATTCCAAAAGGAAAAATTATAGCTCTCGTAGGACAATCAGGAAGTGGCAAATCGACGATTGCTAACTTAATTACACGCTTCTATGACGTAACTGAAGGCAGTATAACTTTTGATGGCATTGATATTAGGGATGTCTCGGTAAAATCACTGCGGGAACAAATGGGAATCGTAGCTCAGGATTCGATTCTGTTTAATGACACAATTGCCAATAACATATCTCTTGGAATTGAAAATCGAAATGTGGAAAAAATTATAGAAGCAGCCAAAATAGCAAATGCACATAATTTTATTTGTGAATTCCCCAATCAATACCAAAACAATGTTGGCGATGGAGGATGTCTTCTTTCTGGGGGTCAGCGCCAGCGAATTGCCATTAGTCGGGCAGTAATGAAAAACCCGCCAATTATGATCCTTGACGAAGCAACATCTGCCTTAGATACAGAATCTGAAAAGCTGGTTCAAAATGCGCTCGAAAACATGATGGAGTATCGAACTTCAATTGTTATTGCCCACCGGCTTTCAACGATACAGAATGCAGACCTGATTGTGGTAATGAACAATGGGGAAATCATCGAACAGGGAAATCATGAACAGCTAATAAAATTGAAAGGAACTTATAAAAATTTAGTATCCCTGCAATCATTAGAAGTCTATTAATTATTTAAATAAGAAAAATGCAAACCTATCAACAAGGAATCAATATTGTAGGATATACTAAAGGCATGTTTGGACTAGGAGAAGCAGTAAGATTAAATATTGCAGCAGCCCGCAAACATGAAATACCCCTTAACTTAATAAACTATCAAAAAGTAAAAAATGATATCAATTATCATTACTCTTTACAATATAAGGTGAATTTAGTACAAATTTCATTAACCGATCTTGAATCCTTTTTTGGAGTTATTGATGCCAACTTTTTTAAAGGAAGGTACACGATACTTTTCTTGGTTTGGGAGTCAGAATATATTGCTCCTGAACTGGGAGAAAACTTAAATTTATTCAATGAAATCTGGACGACTTCAAAATATTGCAAAAATATATTCGCAAAAGTATTCAACAATCCTATCATAATTGTGCCTCATCCTGTAGAAATGAGTCTTGAGGCTATTCAAAACAACAATACAGTAGAGTTTTTTGACAAAAAGAAATTCAGCTTTCTATTCCTGTTTAGTTATCACAGCTCAATTGAAAGAAAGAATCCTTTTTTCCTGATAGAATCATTTAAAACTGCTTTTGGTGATAATGACAATGTTGAATTAGTCATTAAGACAGTTGGAGGTGAACAGTATAAAAAAGAAAAAAAACGGTTACACGAACACATTTCAAACAATATAAAAATATATGATGTTGAGCTGGATAAAAACAACGTTAATCACCTAATTGATTCATGTAACTCATATGTTGCAATGCATCATTCCGAAGGATTTGGATTGACGCTTGCAGAGGCTATGTTTCTGGGTAAACCAGTTGTAGCAACCAATTATTCAGGCAATACTGAATTTATGAATGAGGAAAATAGTTTTCTGGTAGATTATAAACTGAGTCGTATTCAAAATTCAGATGACATTTTTTGTTCAAAAACAGTTTGGGCTAATCCGATATTATCTGATGCAGTTGATAAATTGAGAGAAGTTTACCATAACCCGGATCTAAGAAGATTAAAAGCCAATAATGGAAGTCTTTCCGTTAAAGAAAAATTATCATTTACAGCGATAGGCTCTATTATAAAAGAAAGATTGGATTATGTTTATCTAAATTTTGATGATTTTGTTAAAAATCAAAATCAATATTCTTACTTTATAAAGAAATTACAGTTGGTAAAAGCTGAAAACCAATGCCTGAAAAGAGACATTAAAAGGATGAAAAAAAATGTAATTATTCGTTTTATTCTGTTTCTTAAGAATCTCGTAAGGAAAATAAAAAGGCAAAAAAATAAAAAATTTATTATGTCTTACTCCGAAACTTTTATGAAATCAAAATCCAAAAGCAAACATATTGACATCAGGATTTAAATTCATAAGTTAATACACACTTTAAAATAACAAAATCAATCTCATACTTTAAAAAATTATAATTTTAAATAAATCCATAAACCAGGTATTAGTTACTTTTGCAATACTCTTTGCTGAATTAATTAAATCTTGTTATGTTCAAAAAATCAACCTTTGCTTTAGCTGTTATTTTTATTTTAAATTCATGTGCTGTTCAGCAAAAAAGCATATCAGAAAAGGACTGGTATGCTTTTACAAAAAACAGTACAGAAAGGCTTCAGCCCACACAAGCATTTGATTTTTCTGGCGACATGATACGAATGTACGGTGACAGCAATGGTTACCTGATGTCTGAAAAAAGTTATAAAAATTTTGAACTGAGTTTAGAATACAGATGGAACACTGAAGAAAAATTTAAAACAAAAAACAAAAAAAACAGCGGTGTCATGTACAACATACCGACTGACTATCCCGATAAAATCTGGCCAAAAGGAATCCAGTTTCAGATAAAGGAAAATACTACGGGTGATTTTATCTTTTTGGATCAGGTCACGGCAAAAGTAAATGGCAAATGGGTAGAACCTGGTGCCAGCGTAACTTCTGCCAAATTTAGTGAAAACGAAAAGCCATATGGCGAATGGAATACCATCGTTATAAAATCGATTAACGGAAAAATTACACAATACTTAAACGAAAAATTGGTAAACGAATGTACGGAATCCTCTTCTACAGAAGGCAGAATTTCATTAAACTACGAAGGAGCCCCAATTGACTTCAAAAACATTACTATAAAAAATATTTCTAAAGAATAAGAAATGGAAAATATAGTGATTTAAAAAACTCCTATGTTTTTTATTAATTTAAATTTACTTCAAAAACAAAAACCTCCAATTCAATAAGGAACTGGAGGTTTTATATTTTAAAAATTGATTGTAAAAAGATAATTACTTCCCTATAACCCATCCCAAACTAAAGTTTGCAACAGGAGCAAATTCTGTATCAAATCGATCAAAATTGACACCTGCGCCTAAGTTTACTTCCAGATTAAATCTTCTTTTGTAAGTACGTTGAAATCCCCAAATTGGCGCAATGGTAAGCGATGGGCAATACTCTGAATACTTTTCATTTGTAGAAATCGACTGAAAATTGTAAGTAGCACTCATAGCAATAAAATTTCCGGAGTTATAAGCAGTCCTTTTTCCTTTACCAGCTCTTTTTTCCAGATTGTAATAATGACGGAACTGCTCATTGATCATAGGTAAAAAATACACAGTTGATTCGTCATAATAACTGTTATAACGATATCCAAGTCCAAAACTTACTTCTGAATACAGTGTGTTTTTAGTATCAAAACCATGTTCGTAAACAAACCCAGGAAATAAAAAATTGATTTTAAACTGGCTTTTCTCAACACTTGTAGGCACTTCATCCTGTGCTTGAATAGTTATGGCGAAAAGAAATGATAATAAAAGCAGGTAATTATGTTTCATTATTTTGATTTTAGTTGGCGCAAAAATACTATTTAAAGCATACAAATCATTAATTAATTAAAATATTTTCCTACATACTTATAATTCTTAAAATTCATTGCTTTGAATGATATAACTCTCAAAAGCAATTCTATAACAGATAAAACGGACAGATACGATACATTTGACCAAACATTAAAATCAAAATCATGAACCTAAAAAGATTTTTCGGAGGATTACTTACTATCCTTGGAATAGTAGGACTTATTTACACAGCCGTAATATTTGCCGGTACTTCAGGCGAAACAAGAGATATCAAATCTTTAATTATTTACGGAATATTGGGAATCGTATTTTTTATGTCCGGAATCAGTCTGGTACGTGCTACTAAGGACGAAGCATAAAAAACCGTAAAAAGTATTTTCTAAAATGCGTTAGCAGGTTAAAAATTTAAAAAAAGCAGACCTGTAAGCCGGATTCTGTTCTTGTTATTGCTAACAATACCTTATCATTTATCTAGATCCCGCATTACTGCGGGACTCAAGCTACCTACCCTTCAGCAACGGACGAGAAGCCCTTAAATGCTGATATACTTGGTATTTCACCGCATAGAGTTTACCTGGTTTCACTACAGCATTACCTGTACATACTTTCTGTTGCACTTGTCCTGACGTTATTGCTAACGCCGACGGGTGTTACCCGCTATGCCTCTCTCTGGTGTCCGGACTTTCCTCCCTCCCGATGAATCGGAACGACGATAAGGCGGTCTGCGGTGCAAATTTAGCCTTTTTATATCTATAATTGTCCATTGCACTACTTACTTTAACAGTGCTTTTGCAATACCTTAATTTTAAATTGGTTATCTTTAAAATCCTAATCTCAAAATTCTTTTATTATGGCTAAAATGTATCACTACGCAACGGTCTCAAAAGCTTTAGATCAACTTAACGAAAAAGGATTTACCTGCGACTTCAATCGAAACGCTGACATAATAAAAAAGAATCCTGAAAAATTTGAAATTGTACATGTGTATCGATACGAAGGAGAATCAGATCCGGGAGATGAAGCTGTCGTATATGGAATCAAATCAACAACAGGCAAAAAAGGCGTTTTTGTAGCAGGTTTTTCGGCAGACTCTGATCAGGAAACCGCGAAATTATTAAATGATTTAAGCATCCGAGGAAGATAATTTTCCGGAGCTGTTTCCTGCTAGTACGCTATATCTTTTATGCCGAACCCCGGCACAAAAGGATGCCGCTTCCATCAGGGCTAGGCCTTTAGGCTTCATAAGTTCTTTTTGAGCAAGCAATAATATTCAGTATGGTCAATTCATAACTTTCTTATACAAAAAAAGTCCATCTTAAAAAATGGACTTTTTAGACAACTCATAAATTCAATTACGATGTTGGTATTTTCAATTTCCAGCCAGGCTGAATCAAATCTGGATTTTTAATAAGATCCTTATTGGCTTCATAAATAGCCTGCCAAGAAACACCGTGATCTTTTCCTATTTTAGATAACGAATCGCCGTTTGCAACAGTATATTCTGTTGTTTCGCCTTCGGCAACTGTAATGTTGACAACAGCATCCGCTGCCTTGAAATCAGGATCTATTTTGTTGTAAACGCTCCAAAGTTTATCTTTCTCTTCAGCAGATTTTGCAGTTCCGTCAATATATAATACATTATTTTGTTCTCTAACCAGTAAATTTGCTATTCCTAAATCTGTAGCAAGACTGATCAAATCTCTATATTTTTCCTGTAAGCCCATAACGATTTATTTAATGGTTAATTTATTATCTACTTTTTGAGGTTTCAATTCCTGAACACTCTGAATTAAAGGCTGCAATTCACTTCTTTTGATTTCTCCAGAAAGTGTCACAACACCACCTACAACAGTAGCACTAACTCCTTTATAAGCTTTTATTACTTTACCTACGGACTTATCTAAATCACCATCAGCATTAATTATAACTGCTGCAGCAGCAGGTTCTACATTAGGCTGAGGAAACTGACAGTTATTCACTACCGATTTTACTCCTTTAACAGCTTTAACAGAAAGCTCAATATTTTTTTTGAAAGCATCATCATCACAAGTCCCTACGATTGTGGCAACACCTTCATGAACTGTTACCTGAACACTTGGCGTGTCACTTAGTTTTTCACTAATTTGTTTTTCTATATCCGCATCTTTAGGTGCACAAGCCACCAATGACACAGCTAGTCCCATTCCCAATAAAATTGATTTGATTTTCATAATACTATCTTTTAATTAATTTACTTTTTATAAAATTAAGTCAATTAATTATCAATACTTTATATGATATTGTTGGAAGATTTATATTTTTACCAGTAAAATCAACATTTAGCAGTTTACAATTGATACTGATGTAAAATAATTCCGTTACTATAACTTTCAGACTTTACTAAATCAAAATTAGATTTCTTAATAAAAATAGGCAATCCATTTCCAATAGCAACGGGATGAACGAATAGATTCAGTTCATCAATTAGTTTTTGTTCAATCAAAGATGCAACAAATTTGGCTCCTCCATACACAATTATATCCTTTCCCTTCTCCGATTTTAATTCCATAATACTTTTTTTCAAATTGCCCTTTTCAATTGAAATATTCTGGCCTTCAAAATTTTTTAATGTTTTACTGAAAATGATTTTTGAAGTACGTACAAAAAAATCAGCATATACTGCTTCTTCATCTTTTGCTTTGGTCCGGGCTACACTTTCCCAGTACGGCACTGCTTCTGTTGCCATTATACGTCCTAAAATTATAGTGTCAACACTTTTTGTGAGATTATGTAGCAGCTTAATTTGTTTTTTATCAACTTCCGGCAGCATCCAATCTAATTTTCCTTTAGAATCTCCTACAAATCCATCGAGTGAGATATTCATTTGTAACTTTAACTTTCTCATAAACTAAAATATTTCAGGATAATATAAAATTAAGTAATCTTAAAAATACCAATTTTTAAATAAAATAGCGCCTAATTTTTCTTAATTTCTTAAAGGGGAAATTTAAATTTAACGGTTAGTTTAATCAAATTTAAAACACTTAGATCCTCCTGAGATTTATCAATTTCATATTTGTGATTTGGTAATTTTCAGCCTATATTTGCTATCGAATAAAAAGAATATGGAACAATTTGTAGTATCGGCCCGTAAGTATCGCCCGCAGACCTTTAAGGATGTTGTGGGACAAAAAGCCATTACCAACACTTTGCTGAATGCCATAGAAAGCAACCACCTTGCTTCTGCCCTTTTATTCACCGGACCGCGTGGTGTTGGAAAAACAACCTGCGCCCGTATTTTGGCTCGAAAAATTAATCAGCCCGGGTATGATGATCCCAACGAAGATTTTGCCTTTAACGTTTTTGAGTTAGATGCGGCTTCCAACAACTCGGTTGATGACATTCGAAGTCTGATTGATCAGGTTCGAATCCCGCCACAAACAGGACAATTCAAAGTCTATATTATTGACGAGGTTCATATGTTGTCTTCGGCAGCTTTTAATGCTTTTTTGAAGACATTGGAAGAGCCTCCAAAACATGCTATTTTTATTTTAGCAACTACCGAGAAACACAAAATTATTCCAACGATTTTGTCCCGTTGCCAGATATTTGATTTCAAAAGAATTACGGTAAAAGATGCAAAAGAACATTTGGCTGAAGTGGCTACAAGCCAGGGAATCAATTTTGAAGACGATGCTTTGCATATTATCGCCCAAAAGGCAGACGGTGCAATGCGTGATGCATTATCCATTTTTGACCGTGTAGTTTCGTATTGCGGAACAAACTTAACACGTCAGGCTGTAACCGAAAACCTAAACGTTTTAGATTACGAAACCTACATCAGCATCACCGATTTACTTTTAGAAAATAAAATTCCGGAACTTTTACTGGCTTACAACGACATTCTTTCAAAAGGTTTTGACGGGCATCATTTTATTGCCGGTCTGGCTTCGCATTTCAGGGATTTACTGGTAAGCAAAACTCCTGCCACAATTGCATTACTTGAAGTTGGCGAACAGGCACAGCAAATGTATGGTGTTCAGTCTCAGAAATGTTCTCAGGAATTTTTATTAAAAGGAATTGATATCGCCAACGACTGCGATTTAAAATACAAATTAAGCCAGAATCAGCGTCTTTTGGTTGAATTATGTTTGATGCAATTGGCCTCTATCAACTTTGATGGAGAAAAAAAAAAGTTGAGCAATTCATAATTCCGACTGTTTACTTTAAAAATTCAGGTTACTCTATAACCGAAGTCAAAAGTCAAAAGTCAAAAGTTGAAAATCAAACTAAAATCGAAAATCCGGTTTCAAAAGTTGAGAATCCAGACAGTTCAACTGAAAAAATAACTGTACAAAAAGAAGAAACAGCTACAGCACCACAAGCACAAACTAATGTCGCTCCAAAACCTGAAGTTACCGGTGAACCAAAAATTTCTGCATTTTCTTTAGCGAGTATCCGCAAGAAAAAGGAGCTGGAAGCCAACAGTAAATCTTACGTAAAACCAACCACGACATTACCTACGGAAGAATTTAGCGAAACTGAGATGCTACTGCAATGGAACAAATATGCACAGCGTTTAGGCGATAAGGGATTCAAAATCATGGAGTCCTTATTATTGATTAATGATCCTGTTTTAAACGGAACCAATATCACACTTGAATTACCAAATGAAGGTTCTAAACTGGATTTTGAAAAAGAAATACACGGACTTTTAGGACATCTTAAAGGGCATCTGCACAACCACGATATTACAATTGAAGTCATTGTAAATGAATCTATTGAAAGCAAACGCAGCTTCAATGATCAGGATCGTTACAATAGATTATTGGAAATCAATCCAAACATTGAACTCTTACGCACCACATTTGGATTAGACTTGCCTACTTAGCAATTTATATTATTTCTGAATACACCTTTGCTCCTTAACTCTTATCCGAAATTAACTGATCTAATTCCTGTTGGGATAGAATTTGAATCGATTCAGAAACGTATTTTCTTATAGAATAAGGAATAATCAATCTTTTACTGCAATAATCTTCTCAATTCTTTTATCCGGAATTAACCATAAAAGTGCCACAGCTAGATAAGCTGCACCTGAAATCCATTCATTATAGAACGAAAGCACTATTCCAAAAATATATAAAATTGTGGAAATCAATCCTTTTAGATCATAACCTATCGCTTTCGCTAATACCGAATTCCTGCCTTCCGCAATAATTATAATTCGTTCCAAAATAAAATAAGCTATAGAACACAACAGCAATACAACACCATAGAGCGTCATCGGAGCTTTTTCAAAATTATGTTCACCCATCCATCCAGTTGCTACTGGAATAAGCGAAAGCCAAAAAAGGAAATGCAGGTTCGCCCAAAGAATTTTTCCATTCGATTTTGACAAACTATGAATCAGATGGTGATGATTGTTCCAGTAAATGCCAACATAAATAAAACTCAAAATATAACTTAAAAACTTAGGAAACAAAGGCTTCAAATCTACAAATTCGTGCCCGTGAGGAACTTTGATTTCTAAAATCATGATCGTTATGATTATAGCTAATACCCCATCACTAAAAGCTTCAAGTCTTGTTTTATTCATTTAATAAAGAGTAAATTTATATTTTTCCGTAGTACATTGCTTTTACGATTCCGTCAGACAGTCCTATCTTTGGTACATATATCTGTCGTGCTCCACTCCATTTCATCGCATTCAGGTAAATTCTGGTAGCGTGTATAATAACATCGGCGCGATCTGAATTCAGCCCTAATTCCGCAATTCTTTGTTCATAGGTTAAAGAATTCAAAAAGGCATATTGTGAATTGATATAAATGTACGAAAGTGGCTTTTCCTGCTGTTTTCCGGACATTTTAAACAATTTATTGATATTTCCTCCTGAACCTATAAGTGTTACTTCATCGTAATCCTTAGTGTTCGTTTTAATCCATTTTTCGATTTCATCCCAAACCACATCATGTACCATATTATTTAGCAAACGTACTGTACCTGCTTTAAAAGATCTGGAATTGATTAACTTTCCATCAGAAAATAGGGTGAATTCAGTACTTCCACCACCAACATCTACAAAAAGATAAGTCTGGTCGGTTCTGAGTAAATGATGTAAATCTGTAGAAGCAATGATAGCTGCTTCTTTTTTACCATCGATAATTTCAATTTTTATGTCCGCTTTTTTCTTAATCACATCAACAACTTCCTTGGCATTGTAGGCTTCACGCATGGCAGAAGTTGCAAAAGCCATATAGCGCTCTACTTTGTGTACTTTCATCAAAAGTTTAAATGCTTTCATGGCATCTATCATTCGATCAATATTTTCTTCAGAAATCTCACCAACTGTAAAGGCATCCTGTCCTAATCGTATTGGTACGCGAACAAGTGAACTTTTATTAAATTGCGGCTCTTTGCCTTCTTGTTCTACAACATTTGATATTAGCAGCCTCATGGCATTTGACCCAATATCTATTGCTGCGAATTTTTTTATTTTAATCATGCTCACTTATGATTTGAAATTTAATTAGTTGGTTTAATTTTATATATCCTGAATTACTTTTTCTGAAGTCTCTTCTATTTTGTTTTGATAATATTTATAGGTTTCCAATTGTGCCCTAAAAGCCGGATGATGATTTCTGACCTTATATTTATTATCTAAATTATAGGAATGATACCTCACTTTTACATTCCCTTTCCAGGCAATATTGAAATTATCGATCAGTTCTTTTTTAATTGAAAGATCATAGATTGGACAGGTTACCTCGACCCTTCCATCCAAATTTCTTGCCATAAAATCAGCAGACGAAATATATACTTCGGTTAAACCGGCATTTCCAAAAATATAAACTCTGGAGTGTTCCAGATAATTATCCACAATACTGATGGCTTCAATATTCTCACTCATTCCGGGAATTCCCGGAATCAATGAACAGATTCCTCTTACCTGAAGCTGTATTTTCACTCCCGCATTGCTTGCCTCGTATAGTTTATCAATCATTTTAAAATCTGACAAACTATTCATTTTCAGTTTTATATGTGTTTTTCTTCCTGCCAGGGCATGCAAAATTTCACGGTCAATCAGTTTTACGAATTTAGTTCTCGTGTAGTGTGGCGAAACTATTAAGTGCTTGTAACGGTGAACCCTGTAATTGATATCGAAAAATTCAAATATTTTAGAAACATCCTTCAATATTTGCTGGTGACAGGTAAAAAGGGTTACATCTGTATAAATTTTAGCCGTAGATTCGTTGAAATTTCCTGTAGAAATAAAGCCGTATCGACGTGTTTTTTCATCTTCTATCCTTTCTATTACACAAATTTTACTGTGTACTTTAAGTCCTTTTATTCCAAAAATAAGTTCAATTCCTTCCGTTTGCATCTGTTCAGCATACGATATGTTGCTTGCTTCATCAAATCGTGCCTGAAGTTCTATCTGAACTGTTACTTTCTTACCATTTTTAGCAGCATTGATTAAAGAGCTAATGATTTGAGAATTCTTTGCCAGACGGTATAAGGTAATTTTTATAGTGGTTACTTTTGGATCCAGCGCCGCTTCTCTTAAAAATTTTGTCAGGTATGAAAATGACTGATAAGGTGCATGCAGTAGATAATCTTTTTTATTAATTTTTTCCAGAATACTTCCTTCCAGGCTTAAACCCGGTATTGGCAAAGGCTCATTAGGCTTGTAGAGCAAATCAAACCTTCCCAGGCTTGGAAAATTCATATAATCACGGCGATTATGATATCTTCCTCCCGGAATGATACTGTCCGTTGCTACGATTTTCATCTTATCAAGAAAAAACTGAAGTGTATCTTCTTCAATAAGATTATCATAAATAAAACGTACCGGTTCTCCAATTCGCCTGTCTTTTACCGAGGTCGCAATTTTCTCAAGCATACTTTTACTCAGATCACTATCGATATCCAACTGGGCGTCACGCGTAATTTTGATCATGTGTGCCGAAACACTCTTATAATCGAAAATATTGAAAATGTTTTTTAGGTTATGACGGATAACATCATCAATCAAAATAACATAATGTTTTTCATCATTTGAAGGCAATACGACAAACCTGTTGATTGTTTTTGGAATTTCTATTACCGCATAGCGAACTTCATCGTTTTCATTCATCTCCAGACGAACAGCCAGATATCCCAATGTATCCTTCAATACCGGAAATTCTGCCAGGTCATTCAAAATAATAGTAACAAGTTCAGGGCTCAGCTTCTGAACAAAAAAATCTTTTAAAAAATTATCCTGCTCCGGCGTAATTTCGTTTTCGTTGATAATAAAAATATTTTCCTTTTCCAGTTCGGCTTCAATATTGCCTAAAATCCTTAAACTTTCAGATTGCTGCTGAATCACGATTTCAGTAATATCCTTAATTAATTGTTTGGAAGAGACACCTCCCAGATACTTTTCTCCGGAAATCCCGGAGAGACTCAGCCTTCGGATAGCAGCATACCGAACCCTGAAAAATTCATCTAAGTTGTTAGAAAAAATTCCAACAAAACGTAATCTGTCTAATAATGGAACTGTATTATCAGCGGCTTCCTGAAGTACACGGGCATTAAAGGCCAGCCAACTTTTTTCTCTGTCTATATATTTCTGCTCGTACACGCTTTTTATTTTAAATCTTTGGGGAAAATCTTTTTTTGTGTTTTGCCTTTATTGATGTTGGTCCAACTTTCTGCATCAAATTGTAATGAAACAAAACCGGAAGTAGGAACATTTTCTATAAAAACATCCCCAAATTTATTAACAAAATTTGTAATAGCCTCATTATGTCCAAAAAGAATAACGCTTTCAAAACTATTATCACATGATTTGATAACTTTTTCAAGCTGTCTGTCATCAAAAGTATAAAGATCGTCTCTGTAAATAATACTTTCTATAGGATAAGACATGTTTTGTGCAAAAATTAGAGCTGTTTCTGAGGCACGCGCTGCAGGACTGCTCCAGATTATATAGGTTTTAGGAATAAACTTTGAAATAGTTCCCGATACAAGATGGGCATCTGAAATTCCTCTTTTCATTAAAGGCCTGTCAAAATCTTTTAATGGAGCTTCCCAACTTGATTTTGCGTGTCGTATTAAGATTAAGTTTTTCATAAATGTATATTATTTAAAACAGTCAATGCTTTAAAATTAATTAATTTCTAATTTACGAAAGAAATTTTAATACCCTTCTCTTTTACGATGTTGTTAACATTAAAACTCTCCGATTTTAATTTTTATAACAACATAGATCAAAGAATTTAAAATAACAATTATTCAATAATTTACGGACAAAAAAAAGCCGCTGCAAAATGAATTACAACGGCAACTAAACTAACCTGCATACTAACTATCTTTCAATTTTTGCAAAAATATTGGTGTAATATTTTCTACCATTTTCTGCATCAATTTTTACGGCAATCCCAAAATGGGTGTAATCACCTTCTATATTTTTTTTATGATCTTTACTGGCTAACCAGGCAATCATGACAGCATCTGAAGTTTTATAATTATAGGCAACATTTTCACCTACAGTTATCGCATTCATTACACTCATAATATTCTCAGACCTTGCAATAAATTTATCATGACTAATCTTTTTATTCGCAATCATATAATTACAGTGCTCTTCGCATTTAAAAGAGATGTGATTGACTTTTACCAACGTACTTAATCCAAGATTTTCACGATGTTTATTGATCAGTTGCATCACTTCTATTTCTGAATCATTATAACTGTAATCTGTTATAAGTTCTTCAGAAGGTTTTTCTTCTTCGCTTACTTCATTTGAATCTGATGAGCATGAAATTGCCAAAAGAACAGTTGAAATGAATAGCGATATTCGAAAAATCCTTTTCATAACATCAACACTTTTCATCGAAAAACAATATGAAACAAAATTGTTTTTTGATATGTTATTTGCTAAAATAAAAGTAATCAAAATATCGATTAAACACCAAATAAAATCGATGAAATACACATAATATTTTAAAAAGAAAGAATTTACTTATTTTAAGAAGACAATCGATCAATTAACCAACTAAAGTCGGATTGGCTTTTATATCGTATTCTGTCGTGTAGTCTGTTGGGTCTTCCCTGCCAGAATTCGACTTCTAATGGAGTCACAATATAGCCTCCCCAGTTTTCAGGTCTGGGAATTGGTTTCCCCTCGAATTCTGTTTCCAGTTTTTTTAAATTTTCTTCTAAGAAGGATCTTGACGGAATCACTTCGCTTTGATTGGAAACAACAGCACCCAATTTACTTCCGTCAGGACGCGAATCGAAATAATTATCTGAAATGTTTTCAGAAGTTTTTTGTGCAATTCCTTTAATAATTACCTGACGCTCCATTTCGGGCCAGAAAAAAGACAAACAAACATGCGGATTTTCTTGAATAGCTTTTCCTTTTTCAGAATTATAATTGGTATAAAAGATAAAACCCTCTTCAGAGAATTTCTTTAGAAGAACCACGCGTGATTTTGGGAAACCATCTAATCCAATTGTGGAAACTGTCATGGCATTTACTTCTCCGCTTCCGCCAAAATCTTCCACTTCATGAAACCATCGGTTAAAAAGATTAATAGGATCTTCCGGAATAGAAGTTTCCAATAATTCACTTTTCTCGTAAGATCTTCTATAATTGCTTAAATCATTCATAATTTAGATTATTAGATTTTTGGACTTCTTAGATTGTAGATTTTTAATGGTAAAGCCTGACTTTAAGACTTTTGACTTTAGGACTTATTTTTTAAAACTCAAAATTTCTTCCGTCATCTCCTAATAGTACATTTGGAAAAATAGTTTCGGCTTCTTGTTTAAAACGCTCAATACCGTCGTATCTGGTAGAATAATGCCCCAGAACCAATTGTTTTGCATTTGCTTTTAAAGCGATTGTTGCGGCTTCTTTTGCTGTGGAATGTAATGTTTTCTGCGCTAAAGCTTCTTCGGATTGTAAAAAGGTAGTCTCATGATAAAGAACATCCACATTTTCAATAATTGGAAGAATATCTTCGTTGTAAACCGTATCCGAACAAAAAGCGTAACTCATTGGCGGAACTGGATCAAAAGATAGTTTTTCGTTTTCTATTACAGATCCGTCATCCAATGTAATATCACCGCCGTTTTTTATTTTCTGATAATAAGCGGTATGAATATCATATTGCTGAACGGCATCAACATTCAGCTTTCTTTCTCCGGGTTTTTCCTGAAATAAGAATCCGTTGGTGTAAACACGGTGTTTTAGCGGAATCGTTTTTACAATTACTCTGTTATCTTCAAATATGACTTCACTTTTATCAGATTCCAGTTCATGGAAAAACAAATTATAAGTCGTCCATGAATTCGATAATCTTAGCTGCAACGTAATAATTTCCTTGACTCCTTTTGGACCGTAAATATGCAAATCGGCAGTTCTGCCTAAAAGTGCAAAAGTCGAAATGGTTCCGATTAATCCAAAGAAATGATCACCGTGCAGATGCGAAATAAAAATGTGATTAATTTTGGAGAATTTAATCTTGTTCTTTCGCAATTGAACCTGAGTTCCTTCGCCACAATCAATTAAAAACAATCTGTTTTTGATCTCCAAAACCTGCGAAGTCGGATTGGTAATTGTTCTGGGAGTTGCTGCATAACAGCCGAGTATGGTTAATTTCATTTTAGATTTCAGGTTGTTGATTTTAGATTAATGCCGAGCTAAATTAAGATTCATTCAGTATTCAAAATCTAAAATCTGAACTCTAAAATCTAAATTTAGAATCCTAAGTCTCTTTCGATTTCTTCCATTTCTATAATATCATGTGCTTCCAAAAGAGAAGGCACCACAGTCAATTTATCAGAAACAGCATTGAAGTCAAAATCAGAAATTACAATTACAAAAGACTTTTTTGCTTTCTTTTGCTGTTTAATAAGCGGCAGGAAAAGCTTTAAGTCCTTTTCTGTCAATTCTGTATCTGCTGATAAATCGATAATGATATTTTGCTTTTCAAAGGTTTTAAACTGCTGTATAACTTTTAATACAAAAGCATTAAAATCTCCCTGAGTATCTTTAATGGTAACGGTATGTCCTTTTTGATCTACTTTCATCTTATATGTATTGGGGCTTCAATATAAAAATAATAATTCGAGAGCTAAGGTACAAAGTTTTTTAAATTTGTTTCAAGTTTCAAGTTTCAAGTTTCAAGTTTGCCAAGCTGAACGTACAACAACGTGAAACTTGAAACAAAAAACCATATTTACTGAATCTTAGACGCCAGAAGATAAATAACCGCCATTCTGATGGCCACTCCGTTTTCAACCTGATTTAAAATCACCGAATGATTGGAATCAGCCACTTCAGAAGTGATTTCTACTCCCCTGTTGATTGGTCCCGGGTGCATAATGACAATTTCTTTTCCAAGCGAATCCAAAAGAGGTTTATCCACTCCATATTGCTGTGCATATTCGCGTGTTGAAGGGAAAAAGTTCACGTCCATACGTTCGTTTTGTACACGTAGCATATTCGCAACGTCGCACCACTCTAAGGCTTTTCGTAAATTCGGCTCTACTGTCACTCCAAGTGATTCAATATATCTTGGAATCAGTGTTTTTGGTCCACATACTTTAACTTCTGCACCCTGCATTTTCAAAGCATATATATTGGATAAGGCAACTCTCGAATGCAAAATATCACCTACAATCACTACTTTTTTTCCGGCTACATCACCCAGTTTTTCTCTGATAGAATAACTGTCTAATAAGGCCTGAGTTGGATGTTCGTGCGCACCGTCACCTGCGTTTACGATACTTGCTTTGACGTTTTTGGATAAAAAATAAGCCGCTCCGGGATTGGAGTGGCGCATTACAACCATATCTACTTTCATCGAAAGGATATTATTTACAGTATCAATAAGCGTCTCTCCTTTTTTAACCGAAGACTGTGCTGCAGAAAAACTAATGACATCTGCTGATAATCTTTTTTGGGCTAACTCAAACGAAAGTTTAGTTCTGGTACTGTTTTCGAAGAAAATGTTAGCAATCGTAATATCTCGTAATGAAGGAACTTTTTTAATTGGCCGGTTAATGACTTCTTTAAAATGATCTGCCGTTTCAAAAATTAGGTTAATATCATTCTCGTTGATGTATTTGATTCCTAATAAATGATTTACGCTTAATTCTTTCATTTTTGTTTCTTTAATTATTTGTCAAATTTTTGAATTCCTGAAAAGATTCAGTTCTTCAATGCTTTTAAAGAGCAGTTTCTCTATTGCACCATTCTGTCTACCACCTCACTATAATCCTGCAAATCCCTTGCATCTTCATCAAAAATCTTCTGCCATCTGAAACCCGGGATTTCGATTTTAGATCGTGCAGAGCCATCCCACTTTATTTTAAAATCATTATTGATTAAAACTTCAGCAACTCGTTTCCCTACTTCTATTGTAACTGAATCATCAGTATTATCTACTTTCTGAAAAGCGATATACAAACCCGGATTTTCAATATCTATTGCTCTGGCCAAATCCTGTTCGTGGTAAAAACAATATCCATCAGATTCTACTTCATTTTCCTGTAAATCTCTTTCCACCTCAACTACTTCATATTCACCATCGGTTGTAGTATAGCCCGCATTATGAAGTGCAATTATATTATCATCGCATAATTCATCAAACGCTTTTATCAGCTTTTCAGTATCTGTTGGGCTTTCCCATTTTTTACTTTCTGAAAGTAATTTTTGGTATTCTTCTTTTATTTTATCAAAAGCCCATTCTTCTGAGATTTCGTCTTCAAATTCGTTGTCTTCGATTTCTTCTAAGATGTTTTCCTGAATCTCATCAAGGGAAAGAAATCCCATTCTGACCTGATTAAAAATTGATTCATAAATAAACGATTCGTTTTCTGTCATGGTATTTATTTTCAATTTTTATTTTTTATTCGTCTGCTTTTTCAATTAAACAGCTAAAAGATTACAGATTAAACTTTTAATTTGTAATCAGATAAACGGCATCTTCACCTTCATTTTCTTTCCAGCTTACCTTTACTTTCTCATTATTAATGGCATCTACCTGACGTCCGCGATAATCGGGCTGAATTGGCAGGTTTCTGCTAAAACGTCTATCAATCAACACCAACAATTCGATTTCTGAAGGTCTCCCGAAAGACTGAATTGCGGTTAAGGCAGAACGTATGCTGCGTCCGGTAAACAAAACATCATCGATAAAAATGACTTTTTTGTTTTCGACTATAAAATTGATTTGGGTTTTATTGGCTTCAAGCGGTTTATCCGTTCTGCGAAAGTCATCCCTAAAAAAAGTGATGTCTAAATATCCCAAAGAAATTTCGGGAGTATTGTATTCGCTCTGTAATATTTGTTTTAAACGTTCCGCTAAAAAAACGCCTCTTGGCTGGATTCCGACTAAAATAGTATCAGAGAAATCTAGATGTTTTTCGATTAACTGACAAGCCAAACGATGGAGTATGATAGTAACTTCTTTTGAATTAAGTAATACTTTTTGGCTCATAATTAAGTGTGATGTTTGGTTGGGCA